>ULWS01050282.1_pt1 | contig 37717 bp, 38 predicted proteins | sample 1960591 | NCBI WGS metagenome assembly ULWS01 (sample SAMEA4835818, study PRJEB28245) | human gut metagenome | biome: gut microbiome; material: fecal sample | place: Denmark | collected 2008
AACAATCAGGAGGAAAAACGGATGACAGGATGGATCATTGCTCTTTTATCGGGAGCTCTTATGAGTGTGCAGGGTGTATTTAACACAGAAGTAACAAAGCAGACCGGTGTATGGGTGGCAGCAGGATGGGTACAGGCTACGGCTCTGCTGACCTGTGTGGTGATCTGGCTGTTTACCGGACGCCAGCCGGTATCCGGTCTCATGGGGGTGACGCCAAAGTATGTTCTGGCAGGCGGCGTGATCGGGGCCTTGATCACCTACACGGTGATCCGCAGCATGGCGGCTCTGGGGCCGGCCCGAACTTCTCTTCTTATCGTGGTGGCTCAGATCATCGTGGCTTATCTGATCGAGCTGTTTGGCCTGTTTGGAGTGGAAAAGGCTCCATTTGCATGGAATAAGCTTTTGGGGGCCGCGATCGCTGTAGGGGGGATTATCATTTTTCAGCGATAGGATTAAGAAATAACGCTTGTATTTAAACCGGCTTTCCGATAGAATAGATACAGCAGGCCGGGACGGTATCTCTAAAAGGAGGAGATATCGTTGAAGGAATTAAAAAAGCACAAGCAGGGAAGGATTATTTTACTTTTATTGGGAATGTTTTTGGCAGGGATTTTATACAGCTGCTCCCAGCCATCGCCGGGGACAGAGGTAAGCCTCGAATACTCAGAAGACGGGGAACGCAGGGAGAAGGTTTTTTCGGAGCCAGAAGCCTCTTTTTCGGATGAGACTGCTGATTGTCCGGGGAAAGAAATTGCTTTTTCAGAGGCAAAAGTTGCTTCGGAGGCAGAAAATCCGGAAGAAGAGCAGATCTGGATCCATGTCTGCGGTCAGGTGGCGGCTCCGGGAGTGTATTCCCTGAATGCAGGAAGCCGTGTATTTCAGGCTTTGGAAGCAGCTGGAGGAGTCCTTGAGCAGGGAGATGGCAGTATTCTCAATCTGGCCATGGTCTTAGAGGACGGGATGCGGATCGAAGTTCCGGATCGGACAGAGGCAGAGCGCCTGAAGACTCAGGGGATTCTTTCAGATCAGGCCTTTGTGACGGATCCCGGTGACGGTTTTAGCGGAAGCCCTGGGAAAAGCGCTTCAACGGGCAGAAAAGTGAATCTGAATAAGGCCGGTGCAGAGGAGCTGATGACACTTACAGGCATTGGAAAATCCAGGGCGGAGGCGATTATCCAGTACCGTCAGGAAGTGGGGGCTTTTCGCTCGATCGAGGATATTATGAATGTATCCGGGATCAAGGAAAGTGCATTTGAAAAGATACGGGATGATATAACCGTTTAAAAGAAAACTGCGCCCGTCAGGGCATTTTTAAATAGACAGACAGGAAGGAAAATGAAACATGGCTCGGGTATTGGTAGTAGATGATGAAAAACTGATCGTAAAGGGAATCCGGTTCAGTCTGGAGCAGGACGGTTTTGAGGTGGACTGTGCCTATGACGGAGAGGAAGCCATAGAACTGGCAAAAAAGACAGAGTATGATATTGTGCTGTTAGATGTGATGCTCCCAAAGCATGACGGTTTTGAAGTATGTCAGGCGATTCGGGAATTTTCCGACATGCCCGTGATCATGCTGACGGCCAAGGGCGGCGATATGGATAAGATCCTGGGATTGGAGTACGGGGCGGACGACTACATCAGCAAGCCCTTTAACATTCTGGAGGTAAAGGCCAGGATCAAGGCCATTATCCGGCGAAGCCTGAAGGCAAAGCGCCAGAAGCGGGAGGAACCCTCTTCTATGATCGGTTCTGGAGATTTAAAGATGGACACAGAGGGGCGCAGAGTATTTATCGGTGAAAAGGAGATCAACCTTACTGCAAAGGAGTTTGATCTCTTAGAGCTTCTGGTACGCAATCCCAACAAGGTATACAGCCGTGAGGCGCTTTTGAATTATGTATGGGGAAACAGAGCCATGGACAGCGGGGATGTGCGTACGGTAGACGTTCATGTGCGCCGTCTGAGAGAAAAGATCGAGCCAAGTCCAAGTGACCCCAGATATGTACATACAAAATGGGGCGTGGGATATTATTTCGGAGTATCAAACAGGGGGTAAAGCCTCGATCCCTGCCTGCTGAGGGAAAATGGAAAACAGAACAGAAAAAGGTGCCCGGATTCCATGGGAAGTCCGGGATAATAGGGAAATGGGTGGAAAGCCCATGCGGTCCCGCCGCTGTAAAGGAAGAGTTACCGGATGCAGAAAGCTGTTAAAATAGAAACAGGCTTTTGCGAAACGCCACTGCATGAATCTATGTGGGAAGGAGCCGGTGATGAGGATGCCTGAGCCAGAAGACCTGCCTTTTTCGGCGTGATTATAAAGGCTGCGGAGCACAGCTTTTTATAATAGATACCCTGAAAAGGGAGGAAGGCGGAGCATCCGCTTTCTTATCATGTCTGTTTGGATCACGTAGAAACTATGTGGCAAACAGGCTTTTTTACTTTTAAGAAGGGAGCATACATCAATGAATGTAAGAAAAAAAGGAACTGCCATGCTGGCCTGGGGAATCCTCTTCAGTTTTGCAGCGGCGTCACCGGCATATGCCATGCACATTATGGAGGGATATCTTCCGATGGGGTACTGTATTGCCTGGGGGGTAGTCTGCATTCCCTTTGTGGTATTGGGAGTGAAGCGGATCAACCGTCTGATAAAAGAGCACAGAAAGCTGCTTTTAATCTTTGCAATGGCAGGCGCCTATGCCTTTGTGCTGTCTGCCCTGAAATTTCCAAGTGTGACCGGATCCTCCAGCCACCCAACGGGAACCGGTCTGGGAGCCATTCTCTTTGGCCCGACTCCCATGGCAGTGATCGGCTTTCTGGTGCTGATTTTTCAGGCGCTTTTGCTTGCACATGGAGGTTTGACAACGCTGGGAGCCAATACCTTCAGTATGGCGATTGCAGGTCCTGTTGTCAGCTGGGGCGTTTATAAGCTGGGCAGAAAAATAAAGCTGAATCAGAAGGTGGCTGTTTTTCTGGCAGCAGCCCTTGGAAATCTGTTTACATATTGTGTGACCAGTGTGCAGCTGGGACTGGCCCATCCTGCGGCAGACGGCGTATGGAGCGCTGTTGTACGGTTTTTGGGAATTTTTGCATTGACACAGATTCCGCTGGCAGTGATTGAAGGACTTCTGACGGTTGTGATATTGATCGGTCTGCAGACTTATGCAGGTCCGGAACTTCGAGAGCTTGGATTTGGGGAGGAGAATCGATAATGAAGAAACCAATGTGGATCGCAGGTCTTTTGGTGGCTTGCGTAATATTGACAATTGTCCCGTTTATAGCTGCTCCCAAGGATGCGGGATTTGGAGGAGCCGATGATGCAGCCGGCGAACTGGTAGGTGAGATCGATCCCGAATATGAGCCATGGGCAGAGCCTGTTCTGGAACGGATTTTAGGAGGAGAACTTCCGGGAGAAACGGAAAGCCTGCTGTTCTGTCTTCAGGCAGCTTTGGGATCTGGCGTGATCTGCTATGGATTTGGATATCTGGTGGCAAGAAAGAAATACAGTACAAACGATACAGAGGAAAGACAGGAGAACTAATTATGGCGCTGCATCACAGAAATCATTGTCATGGAAATCAGATTCTTTTGATGGATCAATATGCCGTGTGCTCCCAAATGGCGTCATGGAACCCGGACTGGAAGATCATGCTGGGACTTATTTCGCTGTTGGGGTGTATTGGATCCAAAACGGGCCTGATTTCAGTGGCAGTGGGGCTGTGCATGGCAGTGCTTACCCATAAATGGGGAGGAGTGGAGTGGACGGTTTACGGGAGAATGCTGACCATTCCTCTTTTCTTCGTTATCCTCAGCGGAGCTGTAATTGCACTGGATTTTACAAAGGAAGCCGTGATGGAAGCTGTTTTTGTGACGGTGAAAGTATTGACGGGAACGGCCTGTTTGTATATGATAAGTCTGACAACGCCTGTATATGAAGTGGTTGGAACTTTGAGAAGATGGCATCTGCCGGAAGTGATGCTGGAACTGATGATCTTAATGTACCGCTTTTTGTTTGGCCTTTTAGAGCTTTATGAACAGATGAAGCAGAGTGCTCAGGCCAGGCTGGGGGATATCGGGATAAGACAGGGATACCGTTCATTTTTTGGAATATGTGCCAATCTTCTGGTTCTGGCCTTTCGGCGGGCATCGGACAGCTTTAATGCCATGGAGGCAAGAGGCTATGACGGAGAACTGCGTTTTCTGGAAGAGAAAAAGCTGGTGACAGGAAGGCAGAGGCTGGGTATTGTTCTGTATGGAGTGCTTCTGGCAGCAGGGCTTTTGGCAGAGAGGATGTGGAGCATATGAGGCAGACATCGATAAGCGGCACAGCCCGGATGCTGGATCCGATTTTGGAGCTTCGCGGGGGCAGTGTGTATTATCCCGGGGGAAAGCAGGCATTAAAACAGGTCAGTGCGGCCTTCTATCCGGGAGAAAAAACGGCTGTGATCGGGAATAACGGAGCAGGAAAATCTACGTTTTTCCAGACTCTTAACCGGCTTGTACCTCTGGATGAGGGAGAGCTTTACTGTCACGGAAGGCTCTGTACAGGCAGCAGGAAGGATATTTTGGAGCTGAGAAAGTGTGTGGGAATCGTATTTCAGGATCCGGACCGGCAGATCATCGCTTCGACCGTAGAGGGGGAAATTTCCTTTGGACTCTTTAATCTGGGCTATTCAGAGGATAAAATCCGCTATCTGACTGAACAGATCATCCAGCGGATGGGGCTTACTCACCTTGCCCATCGTCCGCCTCATTTTTTAAGCGGAGGGGAAAAGAAACAGGTCAGTATTTCCGGTGTTGTGGTAATGAAGCCGGAAATCCTGCTGTTTGATGAACCTACTGCCAGTCTTGACTGGAAAAATACGCAGCTTTTTAAGGAACAGCTTAAGAAACTGGAGCAGGAGCAGATCACACAGGTCATTTCCACCCATGACATGGATTTTGTGTGGGAATGGGCAGACCGTGTTCTGGTGTTTTCAGAGGGAGAACTTTTGGCAGATGATCGTCCGGAGCATATATTTGGGGATGAGGAGCTGCTTAAAAGGGCTTCTCTCAGGCAGCCTGTTTTATATCAGCTGCCGGGGCATCCAAAGACCATAGAGGAATGGAAACAGTTACAGGAAAAGGAAGGATAAGAGGGATGAAAGAGATACAGATCAGACAGGCAGTGATAGAGGATTTAGAGCAGGTGGCAGCAGTAGAGGCGCGCTGTTTTCCGGCAGCAGAGGCAGCGGATGAAAAAAGTCTGAAGGAGAGGCTTGAAGCATTTCCCGGCAGTTTTTTAGTGGCAGAGTGTGAGGGAAGGATCGCAGGGTTTATTAATGGGGCGGCAACAAATGAAAGAACCATTGCGGATGAAATGCTTGAGGATGTATCTCTTCATGATCCCAGGGGAGCATACCAGAGTATCTTTGGTCTGGATGTGGATGAAGATTTCCGCCATCAGGGACTGGCAGGCCGTTTGATGAAGGCTTTGATCGAAAAGGCGGAGAGTGAGGGCAGAAAAGGCCTGATCCTTACCTGTAAGGAGCATTTGATCGGTTTTTATGAACAGTTTGGATACTGCAGCATGGGCGTGTCGAAATCGGTCCATGGCGGAGCCGTGTGGTACGATATGATATTGGAGTTTAGCCGATGAAGATAACACTGATTACGGTAGGAAAGATAAAGGAACGCTTTTTTGAAGCTGCTATTGAGGAATACAGCAAGCGCTTAAGCCGTTACTGCAAGCTGGAAATCATCCAGGTGGCAGATGAAAAGACGCCGGACGGCGCCAGTGAAGCTTTAGAGCGGCAGATCCGGGAAAAGGAAGGAGAGAGGATCCTTTCTCATATCCGGGATGGGGCATACGTTATAGCTCTTGCCATCCGGGGAAAGGAGCTTTCCAGTGAGGAGCTGGCTGCAAAGATTGCCAGGCTGGCAGTGGAGGGAAAAGGACAGCTGGTGTTTATCATCGGCGGTTCTCTGGGGCTTTCAGAAGCTGTGATGAAACGCTCAGACTATCATTTGAGCTTTTCGCCCATGACATTTCCTCACCAGCTGATGCGGGTGATCTTGTTGGAGCAGATTTACAGAAGCTTTCGGATCAACGCGGGGGAGCCTTATCACAAATAAAGATTTGTCTGCAGGCCTGTTTTTACGGCAGAGTGATTCTGTCATAAAAACAGGCCTGTTTCATATATTTGAGATAAAGGGAGAGATGGTATGGGAAAGAGAGAAGAAATCGCGGTTTTATTTCCGGGAACCTTGCGGGAGTTTATTGAGAGCTGTTCTCTGGATTTTGAATCCATGAGGGAGATACGGCTGCGGGCGGGCCGTCCGGTGCTTTTGATGTATGGAAACAGGGAATATGGATTTACAGAAAAAGGAGAGCCGGTGGAACTGGAGCCGGACAATCAGAAGGGCCTTTTTACGCTTACAGAGCGACAGATCCGGGAGACTGCAGAGATCATGGGAGGTTTTTCTCTGTATGCGGCTCAGGAGGAGCTGCGCCAGGGATTTTTTACCGTCCGTGGCGGACACCGGATCGGTGTGGCAGGAAGAACGGTGCTGAACCAGAGAGAGGTGGGAGTCTTAAAATCTATCTCCTCTTTAAATGTCCGCGTCGCTCATGAGGTAAAGGGATGCGCGGATCAGATCATGCCTCTTTTATGTGAAAATGGGCTTTTTTTAAATACGGTAATCGTATCGCCGCCGGGATGCGGAAAAACGACCCTTCTTCGGGACATCATCCGTCAGCTGTCCAACGGCTGTCGGGAGAAAAGCACGGGAAGGCGTCTTTTTGGAATCACAGTCGGCGTGGTGGATGAGCGCTCGGAACTGGGGGCCTGCTTTCAGGGAGTCCCCCAAAATGATCTTGGAATGAGAACGGACATTCTGGATGGCTGTCCCAAGAGCCAGGGGATGATGATGCTGATCCGCTCCATGGCTCCGGCAGTAATAGCAGTGGATGAGATTGGCGGAAAAGAGGATATACGGGCTGTGGAATATATCCGAAGCTGCGGCTGCGGGTTAGCAGCTGCGGTTCACGGTGTATCCCTGAAAGAAGTAGAAAAACGGCCGGGGGTAGGGGAACTGTTTAAGGAAGGAACCTTTAAACGCCTGATTTTTCTGGATCAGGCCGGGGGAGCAGGTCATATCTGTGCTGTGTACGATGGGGCAGGAAGGCTCCTGTAAAGGAGGAGGGAGCATGGTTATAAAATGGGCCGGAATTGGGCTGGTACTGTTTTCCGGTACTGGCTGGGGAATGTGGATGGCCTGGAGATGGAGGGCCAGACTGGAGGCTCTGGAAACGCTTAGACAGATGATTTTTGGCTTAAAGGGTGAGATCACATACAGCAGAGCTCCGCTGGAGGAGGCTCTGGAGCGGGTAGGACGGCGGGAAAATGGATTCTTGGGCCGTTTATTTACAGGAGCGGCCAGGGAGATTGCCGCAAGCCGGGAGGAAACATTTTCTAAAATATGGGAGAAACAGGTGGAGCTTATAAAAAAGGGGCCTCAAGGGGAAATTCTGGACGAAAAAGATATAAAGCAGCTTGCCGGTCTGGGTGGACGTTTGGGATACCTGGATGTGGACATGCAGGAACGGACGCTGCTTCTTTATCTGGAGCAGCTGGAGCTTTCTATCAGCCGTCTGCGGGGGGAAATGAGGGAAAGATGCCGTCTGAGCACAGCTCTGGGAATGATGGGAAGCCTGCTTTTAGTGATTCTGATGTATTAGCTGCGACGGAGGAAAGGGGAGAAACGATGGATGTAAATCTGATTTTCCGCATTGCGGCTGTGGGAATCCTGGTGTCTGTAATCTGCCAGGTACTAAAGCACAGCGGCCGGGATGAGCAGGCATTTCTCACCAGTCTGGCAGGTCTGGTTCTGGTACTGTTCTGGATGGTTCCCTACATATATGATCTGTTTGAAACCATGAAACGTTTGTTTTTGCTGTAGGAGGAGCCATGAGTATTCTTACCATAGGGGCCGCCGGTATAACGGCAGTCCTTCTTGCCGTATGGCTGAAGGGAGTCCGGGCAGAGTATGCCCTTTATATGGTGCTGGGAGCACAGATACTCTTTATGATCTGCGGTACCGGACGTCTGGAGGTGATTTTAGATGCCATGAGACGTCTGGAAGGATATATCAAAATTGATCCGGCCTATCTGGGTGCTCTTCTGAAAATGGTTGGGATCACATATGTGGCTGAGTTTGCCTCCGGAATCTGTAAGGACGCGGGCTACAGCGCTTTGGGAAATCAGATCGAGATTTTCGGAAAGCTGTCTATTCTTGGGGTAAGTATGCCTGTTTTTTTGGCTCTCTTTGAAATACTGGATCAGTTTATGGGATAGTATGGCAGAATACTGTGATTTTGCTGGATCGGGGAGGGAGAGCTGCTATGGCACAGGGAAGAAAGGCAGTAAAATATGGACGAATCGGTCTAAAACTGATAGTTTTTTTGATGGCTCTGTGGATAAGCGGCAGAGGGAGCACGATAACGGCGGGCGCTTTTTATGAAAAGGAAAATTTTGAAAATAATAAAGAGACAAGTGAAGAAATGGAGATTGGACAGGCTGCTCATGATATGGGGATTTCAGAGGAGCTGGAGCAGCTGCAGAAGTATCTTGATCGATCGTTGGGAGGAAAAAACGGAACAGTGGATCTTTTATTTACGGATCTGATGAAGGCTTTTGCGTCAGGGAATCTGGGAGCGCTGGGAACAGCCATAAAAGAGGGATTCGGACAGCTTTTATTTTCACAGGTAAGGGAAGGAGCCGGGCTTTTGACTCAGGCAGCGGCTATTGGTCTTCTTGGAGCCATGTTTTCCGGGGCGGCTTCTGTTTTTAAAAACGGGCAGATCTCAGATACCGGATTTTATGTGGCATACCTTTTGCTGTTTGCCTGTCTGGCAGGCAGTTTTCTGACAAGTCTTTCCATTGCGGCAGAGGTTTTGGACCGGATTCTGGAGTTTATGGGTGTGCTGATACCGGCTTACTTTATGGCAGTGTCATTTTCAGGGGGGAGCATAACGGGAATCTGTATGTATGAGGCTATGATGGCGGCTGTCTTTTGTGTTCAGTGGCTGTCAAAGAGCGTATTTCTTACCGGAGTCAGAGTTTATGTGCTTCTGGTTTTGGGAAGCCATGTGATGAAGGAGCCGCTGCTGTCGAAAATGACATCTTTGACAGAACAGGCAGTGGAATGGGGCATAAAAACCATGTTTGGTCTGATCTTGGGCCTCCATGTGCTGGAAGCCATGGTTCTGCCCTATGCAGACAGTGTAGGCCGTTCCGGCCTTTTAAAGCTGGCAGAGGCCGTTCCGGGGCTGGGAGCCGGTGCAGGAGCGGCGGCCCGGATGGTATTAGGTTCAGGTGTATTGATCAAAAATACCATGGGAGCCGCAGGTGTGACAGTTTTGGCACTCATTGCTTTTCTTCCGGCGGCAAAGCTTCTTACACTTGCACTGTTCTATCAGGCGGCAGGAGCCGTCATGCAGCCGGTGTGTGATAAGAGAATGGTTTCCTGTGTGATCGGTGTTTCCAGGGGACACAGGCTGTTGCTGAAGATTGTTTTATATTCTCTGCTTCTGTTTGTGATCGCCATTGCTGTTACCTGCAAGGCAGCGGATGTGGCCTATCTGTCTGCCTGACAGGACGGCATAGAAGGAGGGGAAGCAGAGATAAAAGGGAGGGGTTATGGCGGAGGCTCTTTTAGGCTGGGCCAGAAATATTATTTACTATATGGTCTTTCTTTCACTGGCAGAGCACCTTTTGGCCGGAAGCTCCTATGGACGATATCTGCGTTTATTTGGAGGGCTGGTTCTTGTGCTTGTTGTATTGGGGCCTTTTGGCTCATTGGGGGATTGGGAAAAACAGGTAAGCAGTCTGTTTGATCAGTTTACGTTCAGACAGGAGTCACGGGAGCTTAAAAAAGAAATTTTTGGAATGGAAGAAAAGCGTCTGGCGGGCATAACGGGGCAGTACAGGGAAAATGTGGAAAAGGAGATAACAGCATTGGTCAAGGCACAGGGAATTGTCTGCTCTCAGGTAAGCGTACAGATGGAGGAAAATAAGGAAAGTTCCTCCTACGGGAAGATTTTGGCAATTGAGATTGAAGTATCGGGGGAAGATTTTTTTGAACAGGAAGGTTTCGCACAAGAGGGGGCCGGACAGGAAGGTTCTGGACGGGAAAATATCCGGGCAGCCGGGCAGATGCTTTTATCCCCTATATCAGAAGAACGTCCGGTGAGTATCGGCCGCATTGAAATCGGGGCGGGGGAGAAAAGAGAGGATAAGGAGGGTGTGAAGCAGGAGCTTTCAGAAAGGGAGAAGCAGGCGGCAGAGACGCTAAAAGGAAAGGTAGAAACGTATTATGGGCTGGAAGGAGAAGCTGTTAAAATTAAATGGAAAAATGACTAGGGAAAAATGGCTGCTGTTTCTGCTTGCAGGTGTATTTCTCATGCTTTTATCCGTTCCGGGAGGAGAGAAAAAGACTGTAAAAGAAGATCGGCCGAAGAGCGGAGAACAGGCAGCGGGGACGGAAGAACACAGTTTGGTTTCATGGGATATCAGCAGCTCTTTTTCTTCGCGCTCTTATGAAGAACGTTTGGAAAAGCGGATACGGGAACTGTTACGGTCTGTAGATGGGGTTGGACAGGTGGATGTAATGGTAGTGTTAAAATCCACAGGCCAGAAGGTACTCAGGGTGGATCGTTCCGGCAGCAGCACGGTGACAAAGGAAACGGACTCTGCAGGCGGAAGCCGTGAGATTACAGAGAGCCAGTCGGAGGAAAGCACAGTCCTGCCTCAGTCCGGAGGCGGGTCAAACGGACCAGTGGTGGAAAAGGAATTATGTCCTGAAATTTCAGGAATCGTCGTCAGCGCCGACGGAGGAGGGAGTCCGGAGGTCTGTTCTGAAATTTCCCAGGCAATGGAAGCATTATTGGGGCTTCCGGCACATAAGATTAAAGTATTAAAGAGGGTGGAATAAAAAAGGAGTGCAGGACATGAAGATCAGGAACATGAAACAGGTAAAACAGGTCACAGCACATATGAAGGATGTAAAAATGAAACGGCTGTTCCGCAGAAACCAGATTATTATCACCACACTGGCTGTAATGATTGCTGCGGCAGGATATCTCAATTATGCAGGAAAACGCGATCTTGCCGCAGCAGGCAATATCTATGAAGCCGGGATGATGGATATTTCCGATGAAGATCTGCTGGCGGAAAATAAGGCCGCCGGTGATGACCTTTTGGAGATCGGAAGTCTGGATCAGGATTCGGATCAGGTGGAGGAAGCACTCCCCAGTGAAGGCCTGGCTCAGAAAGAAGAAGTAGGGGCAGAAGCGGCAGAGCAGCTGGCCGAGGCCGGAGAGAACATGGAAGCGGAGACAGAGCAGCTGGCTCTGGCAGAGAAAGGCGGACAGGATGCTGTTTCAGAAGCCGGAGATGCACAGGATGCTCCCGCAGGGATTGAAAATCCCGGAGAGGCAGTGCTTACCAGCGGCATGAGCGTGGCGGACTACATAGCAGGAGTTCAGTTAAGCAGGGAGCAGGTTCGAGCCAGAAATAAGGAAACCCTGATGAGCCTGATCAACAGTACCTCCATTGATGAAGCAGCCAAGCAGCAGGCCATTCAGGATATGATCCGCCTGACAGAGATTTCAGAAAAGGAAAATGCTGCGGAGACCCTTCTCATGGCAAAAGGCTTCTCCGATCCGGTAGTAAGCATTGCAGATGAAAAAGTAGATGTAGTGATCAATGCCCCATCGATCACAGATCCGCAGAGGGCTCAGATTGAGGATATTGTGAAACGGAAAACAGAGGTGGGAGCCGACCAGATCATTATTACGCTTTTGAATATGGAGGAGTAGGAGAAAAAGAGGTTGACAGCAGTATGATAAAATAGATGTGTATAGGAAAGACAGCCTGACGGAAAGGAATTTCTGTTGGGCTTTTTTTGTGTAGATATTCGGTGCGGATGGAGAGTTATCGTTTTTTTTGAAAAGAAATATTGACAGTAACTTCAAAAACTGTATGTTAAACTTAACAGAACCCACCACGCCTCTGATTTTCATGCGCAACCCGGTGGGTCTTTCTTATTTATAGGATATTTTATTTACCAACATCTGATGGTGAAGTGTTGTCGATAAGAACTTTGCCATTTTTGCGTTAAGAGGAAAAAGAACTATTAAATGCGGCAAAATAAAAGTAAGATATTTCATGATAAAATAGATTTGTTGCCGATATTATGGTATACTTATAAAGATAGATTCGTGACTGGAAAAGTGATCGCATGAAGAATGTGAGGTAAACTATGCTTGAAAATAAATTAGGTATTACAGATTCTACAGAATTAGCAAGAATGGAAGAAAAAATCAGTAAGCAAAAAGCGCTTGAAATGTTTGAAAGTGGCTTTTTTGAGACATTAGAACTAGGTACTTATAAAAGTCTCGCGATGATCCATCAATATCTTTTTGATGAGATTTATGATTTTGCCGGTAAATTACGAAAGGTTAATATTTCAAAAGGAAATTTTAGATTTGCTCCTCTGATGTATTTGGAAGCAGCGTTACAGAGTATAGACAAAATGCCACAGTCAACTTTTGATGAAATTGTCGAAAAATATGTTGAAATGAACGTGGCTCATCCGTTCCGAGAGGGAAATGGGAGAAGTACGAGAATATGGCTTGACCTGATGTTGAAAAAAGAAATCGGCTATGTGGTTGACTGGAGCAAGGTGGATAAAGTGGATTATCTGCTTGCCATGGAGCGAAGTCCTATCAAAGATATTGAAATAAAGTTTCTTCTGAAAAATGCACTTACGAATAATGTAAATGATCGAGAAATTTATATGAAGGGCATCGATCACAGTTATTACTATGAAGGGTATTATGTGTTTAAGATGGAAAATTTGACGGACATAAAGGATTAACTTGATTAAGCGTTAGAAAAGTGGAGGAATATGGATGCAATATCGTTCAGTTAATGAAATAGCGAAAAAATGGAATGTGTCGGAACGAAGCGTTCGAAATTACTGCGCTCATGGGCGAGTAGACGGTGCGTTTCTTACCGGCAAGACCTGGAATATTCCTGAAAATGCAGAAAAGCCGGAGCGTTCCAATAAAAAGAAAGAGCAGCCGATTACCTTACTGGATATTCTGAAGGAGCAGAAGGTAAGCAAGTATTCCGGAGGCATTTACCATAAAACACAGATTGATTTAACATATAATTCCAATCATATCGAAGGCAGCAGTCTGACCCATGACCAGACCAGATATATCTTTGAAACCAACACCATCGGTGTAGAAAAAGAAGTGCTGAATGTGGATGATGTGATTGAAACAGCAAATCACTTCCGTTGCATTGATATGATTATTGATAATGCAAAAGGTGCACTTACCGAAAAGTTTATTAAAGAATTGCACAACACACTTAAAACAGGCACAAGTGATTCCAGAAAAGATTGGTTTGCTGTAGGCGATTATAAAAAGATGCCGAACGAAGTTGGCGGAATGGAAACAGCACTTCCGGAAGAAGTTGCCGATAAAATGAAAGCTCTGTTGACTGAGTACAACGGAAAAGAAGAAAAGACTTTTGAGGATATTCTGGATTTTCATGTGAAGTTTGAACGAATCCATCCGTTCCAGGATGGCAATGGCCGTGTGGGCAGATTGATTATGTTTAAGGAATGCCTGAAATATAATATCGTTCCGTTCATTATCGAAGATAATCTGAAAATGTTCTATTATCGTGGATTGAAAGAATGGAACAATGAGAAAGGTTATCTGACAGATACCTGCCTGACCGCACAGGATAAATATAAAGCGTATCTGGATTATTTTAGGATTGTGTATTAAAAGTAATTCTAAAGGTTCAAAAGTTCATTCTAAAGTATCAAATTGACACTTTGGCGATAAGCAGAAATTACACTTTGAAAAAATGATAAATGGAGAAAAAGTATATGAGTGATAAAAAAGGTGTAATATACATTCTCACAAATCCTTCTTTTCCAGATTATGTGAAAATAGGATAGAAAGAACTTATAAATCGGAATGTGAACGGTTCATAGGCGATTATGCCAGATTGGCGAATGAATATCTGGAAAAGGGCATAATAAATAATGGAACTAGAGCAATCAATGATATGCTGAAAATAGCCAGTGAATATCATATAATATATAAGAAAGGGGCACCTAAAAAATGATGAATGTCAAAGAATTAAAGGGAATAGATGTGCATTTAAAGGAAATAGACAGGTTGATTCAGTTGTCCCCTAAGAGGACGGTTGACCGTTCCCAGATTAGAAACCCAAAAGAGATTGAAAGGCATGAGCAAATGAAGCAGTATGCTTTGCGGTTGGGGATTAACCTTTATATGACGGATGATACAGAATCCAGTTATGACAAAGATAAAGAAGAAGCATATCTATTTATTACGAGGGGACAGAAAGTTCCAGAAGAGCTTGAAAGAAAGCTGATCCAGAGAGAACAGGACAGGATAGCCAGAGAGAAGCAGAAGCAAAAAGAAAATAAAGCATAGATAGTCAGGTGGGACATAAAGTCTCGCCTGTCTTTTGGTTTAGGGGGATGCAGCGTTTCTGTGTGCTGGTGGCAGCTTCTAAGAAATTGAGTTGGAGCGTGGAAAATGAAAATGCAGACAGCATATGAGTGGGTTTATGGGTGCGTATGAGAACCTGACAGGCTGTAAAACAAATAGGAGCAGTTGTTGGAAAATATAAGAAGGAGACAAATAAAATCCCGAACTAAAAAACAAGTCGGATTCTGCTTGGAAATCGGAGTATGGCGTGGAAATTTCTAAAAGGTTGGCAGTACCGGAAAATTTAGGGTGCGTTGCGCTTCTGGCTTGTCAAAATAAAAGAGAGAGAAAAAAACGGATAGGTATGTGGTGGGAGATGGGTTGAGAGACGGGACGAAGTTTGAAAAAGTAGCGATTCTGATGGTATGGGGTTCGAGGTGCGAAAGTTGGTTTTATAGAGGGAAAAATAAGTAGTAAGTCAGGCGGTCTCCAGATCTGCGACAGTTGTAGCAGTTTGAGAGAAAATGCCAGCAAGTCGGTAAAAGGAAGAAACATTGCTGCAATCCGCTGGAACTGATTTTCTGGCTTCTTTTTATAAATGGGTATATTTTATTTCATTTATGAAAAGAAGTTGATACATATGATTTATGGATATGCTCGTATTTCATCGCCGAGGCAGAACATTGAGAGACAGATCCGGAATATTAAGGGGGCATACCCAGAGGCGGTTGTGATACAGGAAGTGTTTACTGGTACAAACTATAAAGACCGGAAGCGTCTGAAGGGAATTGTCCGGCGTGTAAAGGCTGACGATACGATTGTGTTTGACAGTGTTTCCCGAATGAGCAGAAATGCGAAGGAAGGCTTTGAACTGTATGAAGAGCTGTTTAACCGTGGTGTAAATCTTGTGTTCTTAAAAGAGCCGCATATCAATACAGATGTTTATCGTAGAAATATGAATCCTGACATTCAAATGACCGGAGAGAAAGCAGATATTCTTCTGGAGGCTGTGAAACGGTATCTGCTGGAAGTGGCGAAGGATCAGATCCGGATTGCGTTTGAGCAGTCAGAAAAAGAGGTTATGGATTTACGGCAAAGAACGAAAGAGGGAATCGAAACGGCACGGCTGAATGGAAAACAGATTGGACAGGTTAAGGGTGCGAAGCTTGAAACGAAGAAGAGCGTAGAAGCCAAAGAGCTGATAAAAAAGCATTCCCGAAGCTTTGACGGCAATCTGAATGATAAAGAGTGCATGAAATTAGCCGGAGTCAGTCGGAATACCTTTTATAAATATAAGAGAGAGCTGTTGGAGAAAGAGGGCATTTGTGAAAAGGAACGCATGGAGTAAAGATAGAACCGTTTATCTGGACGGATGAAATCAAAACGGGTCAGGCTTGAAGGAGAATCAAGGTCTGGCTTGTTTTGATTTTTGAGGAACCGTCAAGGTCTGAAAAATCTTATTGAAATATAAAAAATCTTACAAATTATTTGAATAAGGTGTTATGGGGATTTTTTTTGAGAAAATCGGGCGAAAACGAGGGATTTTCCGGGGTTAAAAAGCCTTTGTATGAAAATGGTTTGAAATCTTTCTTATTTCAAGGGGGTTGAAGTAAGAAAATAAGGAAAAAACGCTGTGTCCGGCATGGTTCTGGTTGGTGTATAGGCGTGATGGAAAAATATCGGGATAGCATTGGTTCTGTGTTGGCTTTTGAATCCAATGACGCAAAGAGCAAAGAGGATAGGCATTAAGGGATTGGAAGAGGATGAATGTTCCATAGATAGCTTGTGTTGGATTGATTAATGGAGAAAAGTGGCTTAGCAGTCCGGTTCCTGTTTGATGTCCTTGCTCTATCGTCTGCCTGTAAATTTTGTGGACAATAGCTTTCTGAAATGAGAGAAGCGTGGCGGTTCAGTACAAAAATGAAAATGCTGATAGAAAATAAGAAATCCGGTTGACAGGCTGAAATATAAGAACGGCGTGCTGGAACGGTTTGGAGTTTATCCGGCTGACATTCATAAGGATTTGACTTCTTGAGTTATCGGCAAATCGTGCAGGAGTTTAAGATGCGTGGATATTTAAAATGCAATGACGGACGGAATGATTATAAGAAAAATGCAAAAGGAGTCAGAGGAATCTGTTTACTGGCTGGAGAGGTTTCCTATGGGGAGCAGAAATCCGCAGAGGACAGCACTGGTACAGAAAGGAAGGCAGCATAAGATGAAGATTAGCTTAGTACCGTGGACAGGTGGAAAATTTCGTGTGGTGGATACGCTGTATCATTTATTCCCAAAGCATACTTCTTATTATGAACCGTTTTTCGGCTCAGGGGCGGTGCTGATCAATAAAAAGAGATGCCGGCATGAGACTGTGAGCGAGTACAGCAGAGACCTGTATATGTTACATAAGGTGTTGTCCGATCCGGAAAAAAGCCGAGAACTGAGAAGGCGGTTGAGACATCAGGAACTGAACGAGGAAGCATTTCTGAAGGCGAAAAGAATCCTGAATGAAGGAAAGGCGCAGGATGATATCGAATGGGCGATGTGTAAGTATCTCAGGATCGTATTATCCTACAACGGAATGGGAGAGTTTTATCAGCCTTATCTGGGGAGACATTTTCCCAGTATGATAGACTGGAAGCTCCCCATTGTGACCGAGCGGTATCAGGGAGTAGACATTCGTTGTCAGGACGGTGTGGAGCTGATACGAGAGGCAAAAGACAAGGAGGATGCTTTTGTGTTTGCAGACCCACCCTATCTTCTGAACCTGCGAGGCAACAAAAAGATTTATGACAATGAAATGGGAGAGAAGGAACATATCCAGATGTTAGAGTACATGCAGGAAGCGAAGTGCAAGATTATGCTCTGCGGCTACTATGACAGTGAAAAAAAGGGCGGAGATTTGTATGACAGGCTCTTGGAATATGGATGGAAGCGTTATAAACTGGCGGATCTGGTACAATCCTGTTCCAATCAAAAGAAAAAAGGCATTGGAGAGGAGTTTATCTGGGTCAACTATGAGCTTCCTCCTCAGGCAAGATTTTATATCCGAATGAGTACGGAAGTCAGCAAAGCGAATAAAAACTAGCAGAAAGATTTGTGAAGAATGGCAATAGACAGACGGGGAGGGTCAGCGTTACCCTCCCAGACAGAAAGGAAATGTGTATGGATAACGAGAAAAGAGTGCCGCTGTGGCATAAATATAGCCTGACGATCCGAGAGGCGAGCGAGTATTTCAATCTGGGAGAAAAGAAGCTCCGTCAGATTATACAGGAGCAGCCACAGGAGGATTTTATACTGAATAATGGGACAAAGGTACTGATTAAGAGAGTGAAGTTTGAGCAGTTTATGGACGCTGCAAGCTGTGTATAAGGGATTACGAAAGGGGACAGAACAATGGCAGTAAGTGAGAAACGAAAGGATAATAGAGGACGGATTCTGCGTGACGGAGAACAGCAGAGAGCAGATGGGCGTTATATGTATACATATAGGGATCCGCTGACCAGAAAAGTGAGTTATATATACAGCTGGAAACTGGAACCCCATGACAGGGTTCCATCCGGCAAGAGAACGGATATCTCCCTCAGGGAAAAAATCAGGGAGCTTAGGGAAAACGAGAGGAACGGGATTCTGTACCGTGGTGGAGATCTGAGCGTTCTGGAGCTGGTAGAAAAATACCTGAATACGAAAAACGGGGTACGCCCAACGACCCAGAACGGCTACCGTACCGTAGTGAACTTTCTGAAAAAAGACCCGTTTGGAGAAAAACGGATTGACACGGTTCGGGTATTGGATGCCAAAGAATGGATTGTAGGCTTACAGAAAAAAGGAAAAGGATACAGCAGCATTCATTCGATTCGTGGTGTGCTTCGTCCGGCATTTGCACTGGCGGCAGAGAGCGATTTCATCAGAAAGAACCCGTTTGACTTTGAGTTAAAGGAGGTCTTAATCAATGATTCCAGTAAACGGGATGCAGTGGAGCCAAGCGTGGAGAAAAGATTTCTGGACTTTGTGAAGAATGACGAGACCTATCGTGAGTGCTATGACGGGATGTTTATCCTGTTTAAAACCGGACTTCGAGTTTCAGAGCTGAGCGGACTGACATTGAGAGACATTGATATGAAAGAGCGTACAATCAATATCAACCATCAGTTGCAAACCACATGTCATAAAGGAAAGTACATCGAAGAAACCAAGACCAATGCAGGGACAAGAATCCTGCCGATGACGGAAGAGGTTTATGAAGCATTTCAGAGGGTGCTTGCGAACCGGAAAGCCCCAAAGGTGGAGCAGATCATAGACGGATACAGTGGATTTTTGTTTCTGGACAGACGGGGAAAGGCAATGGTATCGTATCAGTGGGAAAAGCGTTTCCAGCGTGCAGTTGAGAAGCACAACAAAGAGAATAAAAGGAAGCTGCCGAAGATTACCCCACATATCTGCCGCCATACCTACTGTACGAATATGGCGAAGAGCGGTATTAGTCCGAAAACGCTGCAATATCTGATGGGGCATAGTTCGATTGAAGTAACGATGAATGTGTATACCAATCTGGGTCTGGTGGACGCCAAAAGAGAAGTAGACCGGCTGGAGGCAATGAAGGAGATCAACGAAAAAGAACAGGCAGGAAAGAGGTTCCGGATGGCATAGTCCGGAATCTTTTTTTGCCTGAAATCCATATGGACAGAGAATTTACCTGTGAATTTACTTTTTTTGCTGGCCTAGATATGCGAAGATATGCTATACTATGCCTACATATAGTATTAGGGCAAATGCTTTGAAATGTAGAGAATACAAGGAAAAACGAGGTTATACCAGGATATGAAACGATATGTCAGAGTGTTATTTATTTGCCATGGCAGGATATGTACACACCCTCGAAAAACCCAGTAAAATCAAGGAAAATCGGCACTCGAACACCCTCAAGTACGCCATTTTGTACGCCAAATTTTTTGAAAATCCCTGATATGACAGTACTGTTTTGAACGTGAAAAATCCCCAAAATCGCTGTGAAAAATCATAAAATCACGGAGGATTTACAAATGAGTAAACAGAAGAATAATGAAGTTTTAAAGTACAATGAGCCTGCATTTGCAGGGGCAGGAGACTATTGGATTCCGTTAATCAAGTTACAGCCTGTTGAAGAAAAGAGACTGAATAAGTACGGCAGAATGCGCAGAGTGTTCCTACAGGAGCAGAAGCCGATAATATTTGATGATTTGGTGCTGACGGAACAGCTGTTTCCGCATCTGTATGAAGTGCAGGAGATTGTGGAGAAAAGCATGGAAGTGATTATGACGGGACTGCTTGAAAAGAATCCGGCACCGGATAAGGAAGCAGATGCCATGGCTTGGGTAAGGCATATGAATCTGCTGAAAGCAATGGCAGAGGAAGTAGTGGTTAGGGAAGTAATCTATACATAATTAGAAAAGAACCAGCTCGAAAACGGGCTGGTTTTGTTTTATAAATGCAGGGCAAGACATTTGAAATTTTTATTGTATAGAGTATACTTAAATATATAACAGAAACGTGAGGAGAGCTTGTTATGAAAATAGAAGTATTTTTTAAGATAAAGAATGAAGCTGCAGCAGGAGAAAGATTTGTTGAGGATATTAATTTTGCTGTGATGTGGAAGGCAAAATAACAAGGAAAGAAAAGAAATTTATTGTTCAGCTATGTGGAGATGAAGAATGTGTTATAGCAATGTTACGTTTGATTTGGGAAATTTCTTTTCTGTACGAAGGGTATTTCTATTCTCCGGACCGATATTGGGTGGATGGAAGCTTGAAAAATGTAAATGATTTATATTTTCTTTCTTATTACAAGTCGGGAAAAATATGGAGAGGTTCATCCTTATGTCTGGCTACGGAAAAAATGGACTACTCTAAAGAACTTATTTTGAAATATAAAAAAATGAGAAATACTGGTAGAGAGTCTGGTGTATTATATAAGACACTTATTAATTCATTTTTTTATTTGCATTCTGAAGCCTATGATGGTATTAATGTGAATCATCGATTATCTTTACTATTAAATGCATGCGATGGCATAGGTATTAATTTTAAAGGGCAAAACAATAATGTAGGGGCTAATATTGCTAATACAATAAGGGATACTTTGGATGCAAATTTAGTGAAATATGGTGCATCATTATTGGGGATACCAAAAAGCAAAGTGTTTGACGCTTTAAAAGCAGAAAGGGATGAAATTGATCATTATATTGCAAAAAAGGGAAGTTTATCAGATTATCTTACAAACCGCACGGATATAAAATCTGATTATGTTAATTGGTATTTTATTTTTGTATTAGAACTTGCAATAAGACTTTCTTTGTTAGAGGAAATTGGCGGTGGATGTTCGGATATATGTAAGGTAACCGCTATACAAGAAATTAATGATTGGATTATTTTAGGGTGTGATATGGATGAAGAGTGTAAAAATCCCCAAAATGTAATGAAACAAAAATTTCAGAAGCAAGGTGTGTTTATAAGGTAGATTCACAGGAGATAAATATGATTACAAGTAAGAAAATGGGAAAAAACTATTTGTATTATTCTGAAGATGATAATAAAAACGTACGCACATGCGAACAAGTAGTGAATTCTTGGGACAAAGCAGTTAATTATGTAATAGAGGATGCTTCAAAAAATCAAAATGGTCTTAGGGAAGCACAACTTGGAGCTATCTTTGCTACTCGTGCACATTGGATTGTAAGTGACAGTGTGGCTACAATTGTTATGCCTACAGGTACGGGAAAAACTGAAACAATGATAACAACTATAGTGGCGGAACGATTTCGGAGAGTTTTTATCTTGGTGCCATCCGATTTACTGCGAAAACAGACGGTTTTGACATGTGCAAAGTTAGGTATATTGAAAGAGATAGGTGTAATAAATAAAAAAGCTATGTTTCCGAATGTGTTACTCCTGAAATCAAAGCCGGATAATATCGAAGAGTTTGAGGAAGCTTTAGACGCTGCAAATGTAATAGTTTCTACAGCGACTCTTGTTAGTAAGTTTAGCAACGAATATATGAAGATACTGAGTGACAAATGCAATGTATTAATTGTGGACGAAGCACATCATATTGAAGCAACACGATGGAACCAGATTAGGTCTTATTTCAAAGAAAAACGTATACTTCAGTTTACAGCTACACCATTTAGGAATGATGGAAAGAAAATTGATGGGGATATTATTTATAATTTTCCTTTGTCCAAGGCACAAAAACAAGGTTATTTTCAAAAAATAGATTTTAAACCGATTCTGGAATTCGATGATGAATTAGGTGATTTTTCTATAGCTGTAGCGGCAATAAATCAGTTAAAAGAAGATTTGTCGAATGGATATAACCATATAGTTCTTGTAAGAGCAAAGACTGTAGTGAGGGCTAAGCAGCTTTATGATGAAATATATTCGAAAGAATTCTCGGAATATAATCCTGTTTTAATTGTTGGTGATATGGCTAAAAAAGATAAAGAAAATAATATGTCTTTATTAAAAACAGGAAAATCCAGAATAGTGGTATGCGTCGATATGTTTGGGGAAGGAATAGATATTCCGAATTTAAAAATAGCTGCAATTCATGATAAATATAAATCTTTGCCGATTACATTACAGTTTGTTGGACGTTTTGCACGTAGTAAAACAGGATTGGGTAATGCGACTGTAATTACTAATTTAGCAAATGAAGATATTCAAGATGCGTTAGCAGATCTTTATTCTCAGGATTCTGATTGGAACTTATTATTAAGTGAATTGTCAGATGCGAGTATAGGTAAAGAGATATCGCTGCAAAAATTAGCCAATGGATTTAAAGGAAATGGTATAGATGCAATAAATATAAAACATTTGCGACCGGCTCTTAGTATGGTGGCGTTTAATACAGGTGATGATGATTGGCATTGGGAATGTTGGACTAATTTATTTGATGAGGATTCATGTAAATATTATATCAATGATGAAGAAAAAATCTTTATTGTTGTAGAACCAGAGGAAAGCCGTATTGAATGGGCAAATTATCAAGAAGTTAATAATTTAAATTGGAATTTGCACATTGCATATTGGAACAAGGTTAAAAAGGTTCTTTTTGTCAATTCGACAAACAAATCCATTTTTAACAAATTGGCGGAGATGTTATTCGATAATGTACAAAGAATTAGAGGTGACGAGATATTCAAATGCTTATATGGCATAAACAGATTAATGTTAGCAAATGTAGGATTAAATTCAGCAATAGATGGACCGATTCGTTATAAAATGTTTACGGGGATAGATATTGCGGAAGCAATTTCAGAATCACAAAAGGGAAACTGTTATAAATCTAATATATTTGGTAGAGGGTATGACGGGACAGGGAGGACCAGTATAGGCTGTTCATACAAAGGTACAGTATGGGGAAGATTGGTTGAACCAATAGATGTATGGAAAGATTGGTGTAACATGAATCTTGATAAAATCTGTAATCCTGATATAGATGCGGTAGATGTTTTGAGAGGCGTATTGACTCCGGTAATAATAAAAGAAAGGCCTCGTCAACGTCCATATAGAATTGATTGGCCCAACGAATTTGATATTTGCTGTGAATCTGGAATTTATTTGGAAACTGCATATAAATCTGCTTCTATATTTGATGTGGAGATTGGTTTAATAGATGTAGAAGAAACTGATAATTTAAAATTTTATGTCGGAAATGATGATTTCAGAAGTGAATATGAACTAATTATCGATGAAAAAGGGTGGAAAATATCAAAAACGAAAGGCGGAGAAATAGACTTTTGTATAAAATCAAAAAGAATTGGTTTGACAGAATATTTCCGAGAAAATCCGCCAGAAATTAAGTTTGTAGATCAATCGTCTTTACAAGGGAATATTTACGTTACGCTACAAAATAATAATAACTTTAAGTTTATGGATCAACAAATTATTAAGTGGGCATGGACGGGTGTAGATATTCACAAAGAATCACAAGGTATATCTAAAGATACAAATTCGATACAGTACTTTGCGATACAACAATTACTGAAAAAAGATTATGACGTCATATTTGATGATGATGCTTCTGGGGAGATTGCTGACATTGTAGCGATTAAAGAAATGGAAAATGAAGTTCATTTTGAGTTTTATCATTGTAAATATGCACATGGAAATAATCCGGGAGGAAGACTATCTGATTTATACGAGGTTTGTGGACAAGCGGAAAAATCTGTTCTGTGGAAAAGCGATATGATTAGTGTATTGGATAGAATGAAGTATCGTGAAGGTAAACGAATGAAAGACAAAGGAATTAGCAGGTTTGAAAAAGGAGATGTGAAGAAATTGGCATATTTGAAGAACAAACTCAAATTTGTGAAAGCTACTTTGGATATTTATATTGTGCAGCCGGGTGTGTCACAAAAGCAGATTACAAATGAGATGCATCAAATATTATGCGGAACACAAGCGTATTTATTGGATACATACGGAAGTGTATTAAAGTTAATATGCAGTGATTAAAAAGAAAAGCATTCGGTATAAAATATCGAGTGCTTTTTATGTTTCCGAAAACGGCAAAAATAAAAGAAAATAGAATTGACAAATATTTGATATTTTGCCGATACTATGATATACTATATCATAGTAAAGTGTAAATTTAGATTTAATTTATAACGGAGGAGAGCAGATGCGATACCTTTCAGTTACTGAAATAGCAAAAAAGTGGAATGTTTCAGAGCGCAGCGTCAGAAACTACTGTGCCCAGGGACGTGTGCCCGGTGCATTTCTTACCGGCAAGACTTGGAATATTCTTGAAAATGCAGAGAAACCGGAGCGTTCCAACAAGAAGAAGGAACAGCCTGTTACATTGCTGGATATTCTGCAGGAGCAGAAAGCGAGCAAGTATTCCGGTGGCATTTACCATAAGACACAAATTGATTTGACATACAATTCCAATCACATCGAGGGTAGTCGCCTGACACATGATCAGACAAGATATATCTTTGAAACTAATACTATTGGTGTAGAAAATGAAGTGCTGAATGTGGATGACGTGATTGAAACAGCAAATCATTTCCGTTGTATTGATATGATTATTGATAATGCAAAGGCAGCACTGACAGAGAAATTCATCAAAGAATTGCATCTGATTCTGAAGAATGGCACCAGTGATTCCAGAAAAGATTGGTTTGCTGTTGGTGATTACAAGAAATTGCCGAATGAAGTTGGTGGTATGGATACAGCCCTTCCGGAAGAAGTTGCAGATAAAATGAAAGCTCTGCTGGTAGAGTATAACGGAAAAGAAGAAAAGACTTTTGAAGATATTCTGGACTTCCATGTGAAGCTTGAGCGAATCCATCCGTTCCAGGACGGCAATGGCCGTGTAGGCAGATTGATCATGTTTAAGGAATGCCTAAAATACAATATTGTTCCATTCATTATCGAGGATAATCTGAAAATGTTCTATTATCGTGGTTTGAAAGAATGGAACAATGAAAAAGGATTCCTGACCGATACCTGCCTGACAGCACAGGATAAATATAAAGCGTATTTGGATTATTTTAGGATTGCATATTAAAAATGATTTCTAAATTATCAAAAGTTTATTTCAAAGGGGAAATTGTACTTTATGAAGGGAGTATTCTGTAACAGGTAATTTAATTATTATATATAGAAAAACTGAAAGTATATTGATTGGAGAAACAATAATGGAAAAAAAGTATTTATATGAACCTGTTCCAGAATCCCTGCGTAAGAGCATGGAGCTTACCGAGAAATTGCGTGAAAGCGCATCTCCGATAATTGAACAGCAGGACAGAATACAGAGAATTGTAGATGCAGCGACAATACCGAAGATTGCCATATCGTCACCGGCGATGGATGCACTTAAAGAGATTACGGATAATAGTGCAGTCAGAGCGCTACAAGAGAACTCAGCTGCAATGAACGTTCTTACCGAAAATAGCAGAGCAATGCAAGCTATGACCGAAGTAGGTTCTGCTTTTGAGTCATTACATAATAGTGGTTTTCTTCATACGATGGGTGAGCTTGCAATTAAGTCTGCAATTCCATCCTATCAGTTTGAAAGTCCTGCCCTGAAAGCGATTGAAGCATGGAGCAATACTGCTGTGGCGAACTTGGCTACAGGGCTGACCGCACTTGTTACGAACCCTGTGATGCAGGAAATACAGTCTATTTCCTCTAACTTCGGTAAGTGGTTGCAGACAGTGGACTTCTCTCCGCTGACGAGCATCTTAGAAAATATTCAGAATATCGGCTTCGACTATGACTACGAAGAAGTCAACGAAGTATTTCTGAAAGCAATGTTTGATGCACGATGGTTCCCGTATGCAGGATGGATTGCTGATTTCAGAATCGTGGATGCAATGCTTGAGATTTTGGATACAAGCAGGGCAAGTAAGAACCGTGTAAAAAGAATCGACAAACTGATTTTCTCTTACTACGACAAGGAAGAAATAAACAACTTAAAGCGTGGATGGAGACAGATGAACCTCCCGTCTTATATGACAAGGATCTTGGTGCAATCTGTTCAGGCATACCACCGCAGAGAATATGCACTTACAGTAAGTGCGTTGTCAACTTTGTGGGAGGGAATTATTCAAGAAAAGATGAATGATACCAGTTACCGTATCAGTCGAAAGACACGTGAGAATCTTACAAAGCTGATTGAAGAAAATGAGTTCGACAAAATCTTTTCATCGTTTTGTGAAGAGTTCATTTTCTACAACTGTACCAAACCGGAAGATGTCAAACCAGATGTTCCCGGTCGCCATGGCATTGCTCATTGTTGGTACGATACCTACCCGAATAGGAAAATGGCGCTGAATGCCATTCTGTTTACAGATTTTCTGTTGGGATTAAAACCTTTGGAAAAAACGGAGGTATGAAGATGGAAATAAAGTTGAATATTCCGGAATGGTTGAAAATTCCTTTGTATATATTGTTGCCTTCGGTATGGCTGGGTAGTGGAATGCTCTTATTATTGCCAGATAAGTGGCTTGATATTCTCTATTTGTTGTCGTGGAGAAATGAGAAAGGATTTTCAATAGGGTTGGCATTTATAGTTTCTTCTTGCCTTTTACTGGTGTATTTATTTTTCTATCTATGAAAGGTTGTATTAACTGTTAAATATAATCTTACTGTTAAGAGAAAGACTATACGAAAGATTTCAAATTTGAATGATACAGAGAAGAATATCATATTTAATCTGTATAATTCTCCGGGATACACTTGTGAATTGGATTATAATCAACCGTTGATTCAAGGGTTGTTAGCACGAAACTATATTTATATGGGTGGTCAGCAACAAGTTACACTTGATGTGTTTACAAATTGTATTCCTGCCAGATTTACACTTCAGCCTTATGTATATCAGACCTTGGATCATTACAAGCCTAAAATTAAGGAATATATAAGAAAAATGGAGAAACGTGTAAGCAAGGCAAAGAGGACTTCCAAAAAGGAAAAGTTAAAGTCTGAACTTGAAATCATTAGAGAGAATTATAATCGTATGTATCAAAGATAGATATTTGTGGGTAGTTACAGAAAATCACATATTATATGAAAATATTTTTTGCGGTAGAAAAAATGAAGATAAGAAAAACGAAAGAGGAATAAAAGGTATGAGATATGCAGATATGCCGCCATATGCGCCTACGCTTATGGAATCGACACGAGCAATTGGATATTCTATAGAAGCTGCTATTGCAGACATTATTGATAATAGTGTTGCGGCAACTGCAGGAAAAATAGATATCGATTTTTTCCCTATTGGGCATTCATATATTTCCATTTTAGATGATGGTCATGGAATGTCGGAAGAAGAATTGATTATTGCTATGCAATACGGAAGCAGAAGTCCTTTGGATGAAAGAGCTGAAAATGATCTTGGAAGATACGGATTGGGGATGAAAACAGCTTCTTTATCACAATGCAGAATTTTAACTGTGATAAGTAAGAAAGATGGTAAAGTTTCTGGCGCTCAATGGAATCTTAATCATATTAGGCAAGCAGAATCATGGTCGTTGATAGTGCTTGAAGAAGATGAAATTGTTGGATTCCCAAATTGGGAAAAATTAAACGGGTACGATACGGGAACGCTGGTAGTTTGGCAGGATTTAGATAAGTTTGGTATAGGTGAAAATGATATTGCAGCAGCATTTACAAGAAAGATGGATATTATTAGAGATCATCTTTCACTGGTATTTCACCGTTATCTCAGTGGAGAACCAGGCCTAAAGAAGATTGATATCAGAATGAACGAATTGAGTATCATTCCGCAAGATCCATTTTTAATTAAGAAAAGTACTCAGTTAATGGATGAAGAAACCATTGTGGTACGTGGAGAAAAAGTTAAGGTAAAGCCATATATTTTGCCTCACACATCTAAATTGACAAAGAAAGAATTATCTGCATTAGGTGGAAAAGAAGGACTGCGAAAACAACAAGGTTTTTATGTGTATAGAAATAAACGTCTTCTTATTTGGGGGACTTGGTTTAGGTTAATGAGACAAGGGGATTTATCAAAACTTGCAAGAGTTCAGGTTGATATTCCAAACTCATTAGATGATTTGTGGACTTTAGATATTAAAAAGTCAACAGCTACACCGCCGGAAGAAGTGCGAAAAAATCTGTCTGTAGTTATTGAAAAAATTTCAGAAGGAAGTAAACGTACATGGACGTATAGAGGGAAAAAAGAAGTAAATGACAGAGTAGTCCATGTATGGAATAGACTTACAACTAGAGATGGGAGCATTGTTTACGAAGTTAATGGGGATCATCCAATGATCGATGCACTGGTTGAAGAATATCCTGGTATTAGACCCAAAATTGAACTGTTGCTTAAACAAATAGCTATGTCTTTACCGTTAAATTCTTTATATATAGATTTGACAAATGATGAAAAGCTATCTAACGAAAGTGAGGCGAAAAGTTCCGAGATTATAGGTGTTCTGAAACAGGTTGTAGCACCATATCCGGTTGGTGATATTAGAACAGCTATGATAAACACACTTATACAGACAGAACCATTTTCGGCTTTTACTGATGAAATAAATGAAGCTATCCAAAGAGGTGATTTCAATGACTGATAATATGAAATATATTGTTAATACAGTTACAGGAATGATTAACAGTAAGTTCGGTGATGAACTGCCGACAATAGAAGATATACATAAAGAAGCCGAAACAATTCGTGCGGCGTTTTCTGCTATTTATCCTGTTACAGATGAAGAATTTGCTCAAATAAAGATTACGTTATCCTCAAATATTCTGCATTCGATTGGTGTGGCGATTACCTTGCGTGGACGAGATTCCGCTCATCAGTCATGGTATTTTGTCCAGGAAAATGATGGCTTCTATTGGAATAGATACAAAAATTATTTAAAGAATAATAAACATTGGGGAATAGAAGTTGTAAACAGACTTCACGAAACAACAAATGATATTATGGACGATTTGGGAAACCCTAAAGATCCGGCGCATCCATTTCAAAGACGAGGCTTGTTGCTGGGGGATGTGCAGTCTGGAAAAACTGCGACATATACAGCAATTTGTAATAAGGCTGCAGATGCAGGTTATAGAGTGATTATTGTTTTAGCGGGTATGATGGAGAACCTTCGTGTACAGACTCAGGAAAGATTAGATGCCGAATTTGTTGGTGTTGAGAGTAAGTATACTCTTGATAAAAAAGCCGCTCAGGAGATCAAAAATACGCCTGTAGGCGTAGGTACCATCCCACCGTTTAATCAGGATAAACGAATTGCATGTTTTACTTCAGTTGCAACAGATTTTAATAAGGCAACACTAAGAGCTTTAGGATTAAGCTTAAGAACTATCAGTGGTACGGCATTATTTGTTGTAAAGAAAAACAAAAGTGTTTTGAATAATCTGTATAAATGGTTAGTGGAAAATAATGCAGATCACGAGACAGGTATGATCGATTTGTCGTTATTGTTGATTGATGACGAAGCAGATAACGCCTCTGTTAATACTAATTCAGAAGAAAAAGATCCAACAGCAATTAATCAGGCGATATGTAATATCTTGGATTGTTTCAAACAGGCCTCTTATCTTGGAATTACTGCAACACCATTTGCAAATATTTTTATTGAACCTGATGCTGACAGTAATACAAGAAACTTGTTTCCGAAAGACTTCTTGACAGTCTTACCAACACCGGAATTATATATAGGCGCAGACAAGATATTTGGAAATGGTGATGCTGATAACTGGGAGAATGAATATGGCTTCTGGAGAATAGAAGGACCGTATGGATCTTCAATCATTCCAATTGAAAATAAGGAACAAGAAACATTTTATGTGTTTAAGCATAAAAAGGAGTTGGCAGATGAATTATTTGATTTGCCAACAAGTATGAAGAAAGCTATTCGCTATTTTATTCTGGTAACAGGAATTTCAGATTTACGAAAAGATAATACAGAACATCGATCTATGCTTGTGAATGTCAGTCGTTTTACCAAAGTGCAGAATGTTACGGCTGATTTAATAGAGACTTTCGTTTCTCAGATTAAAGCAGACTTAGAAAACTATTCACAGCTTCCTTTGGAACAAGCAATGCAAATTTCATCAATTGCTTTACTGGGCGGTGTTTGGAATGAATTTGAATTAACTTCAGTAGCTGGAATCGAGTGGTCTGAGTTTTTGAAGGAGTATTTGTTTAAAGCGGCAAGACGTATTGAAGTAAGATCTGTCAATCAGCAACATGGTGCTTCTTCGTTAAATTACTATGAATATAAAAAGACTGGAATGAGAGTCATTGCAGTAGGTGGAAACAGCCTTTCTCGAGGTTTGACTTTGGAAGGATTATGCGTTAGTTATTTCTATCGTAATACTATGATGTACGATACATTGCTGCAGATGGGGCGCTGGTTTGGATATAGACCAAATTATGATGATCTGTTCAAGGTGTGGATGGCTGAAGATGCCATCGACTGGTATGGATATATTACGGATGCAGTGAATGAGTTAAAAGAAGAACTTAAGAAAATGAAGCGACAGAATCAAACACCAGAGCAGTTTGGATTGAAAGTCAGACAAGCACCGGGTGCGTTGCTTATTACAGCAAGAAATAAAATGCGTTCAGCTACATCTGTATCAAGACCAATTACAGTATCTGGAAGAATGATTGAAACACCTCGATTAAAGGGAGATAAAGCAACTGTTGTTGAAAATGAAGCATTATGTCGTTCTTTCCTGAAGTCATTAGCAACAGATGAGCATGTTGAGTCTGTTGAATATGATGATTTTACAAAGGCTTATATATGGAAAAATGTTCCTAAAAAATTGATCGTTGAATTGGTTCGTAATTTTACAACACATCCGTGGAACTTGAATTTTCAGCCAGTAGCTCTTGCTGATTATATCAATGAGGACGATGGTGCACTCGAACTGTGGGATGTTGCAATTCCACAAGGTTCCCAGACGGAGGATACAGTAGAGATTGATTTAATTGATAGGATACTTCCAATAGTTCCGGAAGGACGTAAACTTGAATGGGATGCATCTATTACAAACTTATTGCGTGTTAATGGACATCATGTAAGAGTTGGTACAGGTGGTTGTTCAAAAATCGGTCTGGATAAGGATACTATTATTCAATTAAGAAAAGATAATGATAGAATCACAGACAGAACTTATCTGATAAAGGATCGAAATCCATTAGCATTAGTTCACATATTAAAAAATACGACTCCAGAAGAAAATCGTAAAGATAATGATCCAGAAATTTTGTTTGCGCTTGGTCTTGGCTTCCCGAATGATGGAAAAGACCGAAAAGCTAATTATATGGTAAATGTAAATGAACTTAAAAACTGGGTAGACATTACAGATGAGGATGATGACGATGATATCGATTAAGGAATTACATAGTAAATGGAATAATATATCTCCGCTTACTGGTGGATTTTTGCTTGTTTCAGGTGAACATCCATTATCCTTTCATATCGGATATGTAAAGGGAGAAAATAAATGTTTTATAGTTTTAAATACTGGAAAGATAGATAAAATACCTTCTTCAAAAGCAATTTGTGCTGAAAATGTTCAGACAGTTGATGGCGAATTTGCATTAAGGTTTATTTTGAATTATCCGTCTTTAGATGAACTCTTTGTAAAACTATGCTGGGACTTAATTGATTCTTCGATGACTGCTGAAAAACCGGTAGAGAAAATAGTATCTCAATATAAGAGCTGGATGAAGCTTCTTCAGCAAGCGAGTGCGGGGATACTGTCATTGTCTATGCAGAAAGGTTTAATTGGCGAACTGTTGTACTTGGAAGAGAAAATAAATGAAATTGGAGAAGAAAAAGCATTTAGAGCATGGGTGGGGCCGGAAGGCAGTGGCCAGGATTTTATCTTTGAATACTCTTGGTCTGAAGTGAAAGCTACAGCTATATCGTCTGACACAGTTACGATATCTTCTGTACAGCAGCTTGAACGTCAGGAAAAAGGACATTTAGTGGTTTACTTTATGGATAAAACATCTGCAAAAGGACAGCATACAAGAACGCTGCCTGAAACAGCTGAAAAAGTAAAATCACTGCTGTCAGTTCAGTATCATGATGAGCTGTCATGCAAGTTGGCGAAAAATGGATATTTTGAAAAAGATATTGAACGATATGCTGCTTATATGTATCGTTTAGCAGAGAAAAGAATTTTTTTAGTGGATACGGATTTTCCACGATTGACACGTGAGAATATACCTGTTGAGGTTGTAAATGCACGATATGATTTAAGTTTATCGGCTATTGATTCTCACAGAATTTAGGAGGAGAACTATGGATGTACGTGACTTTCACAAGGACTTTTTGGAAGAAATAAAAGCAACTGCAGCTACCGAAGGAGCAGGATCTAATGCTGCTTTTGTAGAGGTCGCATCAGCATATCTTGTGAATGCTGAAGTTCTTTCTGATTTTACACCTGCGTTTTATTTAGGTACAGGTAAGAATAATAGAAGAATCCGAGTTGATGGTTATGTACTGGATGAATTTGATATGACATTCAGCTTGGTTATTGCTGATTATACAGGCGATGAAAACAGAGATACACTGACTCGTTCTGTTGCTTCAGGATTTTTCGATAGATTGATGTATTTTATCGAGGAAGTATATGGAAGCAAATTACATCGTGCCGTTGAACCAAGTACACCGGTAGCGGATTTAATTGAAATGATGCGAATGTACAAGGACCGAATAAGAAAGTATCGTCTTATTTTATTGACAGATGGATTTATGAGTAATCGTATCAGTGAAATTGATGCTCGTGAATTTAACAATATTCCTGTTGAGTGTCAGATATGGGATATAGACAGAATTTTCAGAGTATGCTTCTCGGATTTGGGACGTCAGGATATTGAAATTGATTTTAAGACGTACACAGGCGGAAAAGGAATTCCTTGTATTGAAGCAAGCAGTGCGAATACAGATGACTATAAGAGCTATTTGTGCATCATACCAGGTACTACACTTGCAGATATTTATGATTATTACGGGAGTCAATTGTTGGAAGGCAATGTTCGTTCATTCTTATCAACGAAAGTGGCTGTTAATAAAAAAATACGTGAAACGATCCTGAGAATTCCGCAAAATTTCTTTGCGTATAATAACGGTGTATCAGCTACTGCCATGGATTTGCTGATTGAATCTACACATGAAGGAAAATTTATTACATATGCGAGGGATTTTCAAATTATTAACGGCGGACAAACGACAGCCTCTTTGTCAAATGCAAGATATAAAGATGGTGCTGATCTGAGTCAGATATATGTGCAGATGAAACTTACAGAAGTGGATTCCAATGCAGACAAAGCCAGTGAATTAATAAGAAATATTTCTCGTTCATCAAACAGTCAGAATAAAGTTAGTGATGCGGATTTCTTTGCGACTCATCCGTTTCATATTCGCATGGAACAGATTTCACGAAGAATATTTGCACCTGCATCAGGCGGAGCGCAGTATGAAACAAAATGGTTTTACGAACGTGCTCGAGGACAGTATATTCAGGCTCAGATGCATATGACTAAGGCGCAAAAAGATAAATTTGCAGCTCAGCATCCGAAGAAGCAAGTAATTACAAAAACGGACTTAGCAAAAGTGAGAAATTCATGGTCTGGCATTCCACATGTAGTAAGTAAAGGTGCTCAGACTAACTTTATGAAATTTGCGGAAATTATAGATGAAAGCTGGAGCAAGTCTGATGTTCAGTTTAATGATAAATATTTTAAAGATTCTGTAGCCCTTGCAATATTGTTTAAACATACTGAATGGGTCGTTTCTCATCAGCCTTGGTTTGAACAGGGATATAGAGCTAATATTGTAACGTATTCTATTGCACTGCTTCACAGATTGATTATTCAGCAGTTTAAAGGTATGGATTTGGATTTGCAGTTGATCTGGAATAGACAGCAAGTGCCGGATGCTGTAACCAATGAACTTGTTAAAATTACAAAGTATGTATTTGATATGATCACTGATCCAAGCAGAGGTACTATCAATGTTACACAGTGGTGTAAAAGGGATGCATGTTGGGAAAGTGTTAAACGATGCAGTATTAAGTTGGATGATGAATTGCGGCTTGTACTTCTTACTAAAGACGAAACAAAAGCGGCTGAAAAAGATGCCAAGAAAGATCAAAAACTGATATCAGATATTGAAGCACAAAAAACGGTATTAGAGCTTGGCTCTGTTTATTGGAAAGCTGTCAATGAATTTGTTGTTTCTAAAAAAATAAAAATAACTGCCGACCAAATGAAAGCTTTGAAATATGCAATGAAAATTCCAGTTCAATTTCCAAGTGCATATCAAAGTGTACAGTTGCTTGCCTTGCTGGAAGAAGCTAAATCAAATGGATTTAAGGCATAAGGGAGAAAATAATTATGGGAAAATACAGTGTCGTAGATCTGTTTGCCGGTGCCGGCGGATTGAGTTTAGGATTTATGCAAACACAGAAGTACGATGTAAAAGTTGCGTTTGAAAATAATAAAAATATGCAGGAGACATACAGAAGAAATCACCCCGGAGTTGATGTGCAAGGAGATGTATGCAATGCTGATTATAATGAAATTAGAAAAAAATATGGAGAAATAGATATTGTCATCGGAGGACCTCCTTGTCAGGGCTTTTCTAATGCGAACAGACAAAAGAACCACGCAATCAGCATGAATAATATGCTTGTAAAACAGTATATAAGAGCAGTTATAGAACTCCAACCTAAAGCGTTTGTTATGGAGAATGTCAGCATGCTTCGCTCTGAGGTGCACAGATTTTATCTGGAAATTGGCGACGAGGAACTGATTAAAAAATATCATATACCGGTAAAAACTACTGATTTAGTGTTGCTTGAAAAGAAGTATGTTTTTGATGAAGTATTAGATATTTTAAAGGACAAAAATAGTATAACGGATTGTTTGTGGCCAGAAGAACATTATGCAACACTTAATGTAATATACAAAGCAGCAAAGAATCCTAAAAAGATGATTGAAGCCTTGAATAAGCATAAAGCAAAGCTTATGAAATATGCAGAAGAATATATTGAAATTGAAGAGAATTCTTTTGTGAAACAGCAAAGTAAACAGGCATTCAGCACAATTAAGAATTATTATGAGGGTTCTTCAGATGCTGATGATATTTTGTCAAATATTGAAACAGCTATTATGATCCAGAGAATGGTAAGTAAATCAAAAGAAATTTATGATAATAACATTGTGGTGGATGAGTATGACTGCAGTGGAGATATCGTGGCGAAAATTCGTTCTTTTGCAGTTTATGATTATTTAAAGGCTATTCTGGGTGCGGAAGAAAATGGTTACAATATTACCAGTGATGTATTATGTGCGGCTAATTATGGTGCACCACAGAAAAGAATGCGATTTGTTGTTATGGGAATCAAGCGGGATTTATCAGCAAAAGTTGCATTACCGAGAGGCAGATTTGATGAAGACGAATACAGAACTGTCCGAGATGCGATAGCGGATTTGGCGGATGTTGATACTGTAACTGAATTGTCTGCAGATAAAGGTACACCGCTTGAGAAGGTTGAATTATGCGAATTGGCGGAGTCGTTACGAGATAGTGATGTTTTATATAATCATATTATAACAAAGACAACGGACACAGCGATGGAACGTTTTCGTGCACTGAAACAGGGGCAAAATTTTCATTCTCTTGACGATTCCATGAAAACAAATACTTATACAGATGCGTCAAGAACACAGAATACCATTTATTTGAGATTAAACTACGATGAACCGAGCGGTACCGTAGTTAATGTCAGAAAGTCAATGTGGATTCATCCGGAAAAGGATAGAGCTATCAGTGTACGTGAAGCAGCTCGTTTGCAGACTTTTCCTGACAGCTTTGTTTTCTGCGGTACAAAAGACCAGCAATATCAGCAGGTGGGGAATGCAGTTCCTCCGATTATGGCTAAAGCTATTGCAAAAAAACTTGCGAAACTTTTGAATCAAGGATCAGATACTTAGGTGGAGAACAGTGGCAGATAATCATACGAAAGAACAGAGAAGTTATAATATGTCAAGAATTCGCAGCAAAAACAATGCTCCGGAAGAAAAGGTAAGAAAGTTTCTCTTTTCAAAAGGTTTTAGGTACAGAAAGAATGACAAGAATCTTCCTGGCTGTCCGGACATTGTGCTGCCGAAATATAAAACAGTAATTTTTGTAAACGGATGTTTTTGGCACAAACACAACTGTAAAAGATTTGTTTGGCCTTCGTCGAATGAAGAATACTGGAAAAAGAAAATATTACGTAATGTTGAACGTGATGAAATCAATATTAAAGAACTCAAAGAGCTGAGCTGGAAAGTTTTGGTTGTTTGGGAATGTGAATTAAAAAAAGCTATTATCGATAAACGTTTGGAGACATTAGTGGATGAAATTCGAACATAATAGCTCACACGAGGATAGAAAATGGATAAAAAAGACACCAAGTATATAGATTTGAATACAACTTTAAGTGCTGTTGGAAAAGCTGTATTTGTGAATTTTTATTATGATTTTAAAAACGCATCTTTATCAGATACTGTAATAGCAGAGAAATTATTAAGAGAAAATCCAAATACAAAATCTGATAATCAGAATTTCAGAATACCGAGAGCCAGACATATTTTTGCAGAAGGCAATCAGTTGGATGCTTTGAAAATTATTATAGATAGCCCAAGGGTGGATCCTATGGCTCGTGAAAAAGCGAGATTGATATTGGCTGAAGAATTAGTACGAACACAGGCTTTCAAAGAGTGCGTGGACGAGCGAGGATTTATTGAAGACTTAAATAAAAGTATAGTATATACCGAACAAAGAGAGTTTGAATACAACAATAATCCGGAACCGGCAAAAGAAACCAGGTTAACCCAAACCTCACAATATCAACGCAGTAAAAAAGTGTCGAGTAATGCTTTATTAAAAGCTAGATTTCTTTGTGAAGTTAATACGGAACATCCTGTATTTGTCAGAAAAAATAGTAACGAAAATTATACAGAACCGCATCATTTGGTTCCATTATTTGCTCAGAAAGATTTTCCTGATGTAAATTTAGACAGAGAGCAAAATATAGTTTCGCTCTGCAGTCACTGCCATAATCTTTTGCATTATGGAGCAGATATAGATGGCGTACTGTATAAATTATATATGGATCGAAAAGATTTGCTGCAATTGATCGGAATAGAGATTTCTTACGAAGATTTAAGAAAGTACTATTTGTAAAATATTTAAGGAGAGGCATTATGGCACAGATTAACTTGAAAAATATTAAAAAGATAGAGAAGAACAGAAACACTATACATGATAAAGTATATACTACTTATACGGTGTTTAATGCTGATGGTGATCGATATGTTCAGATAGATACATACGGTAGAATTGACCGTGAGAATCCGGAAAAGATTAGTCAGTCTATTCAATTCGATAAACAGACTGCAGAATTTATTGTAGAACTGTTGAAAAAAGAATTTGATATAAAGTAATCGATTTGGAATCATCCAAGGAATGTGCGGATCACCAATCATACAACAACAATCCACAGCATATAAAGACGTAGCGAAACGCCTTACAAGGAAACAACGGCCGGCTCCTAAGCGGATGTTTTCAGTTCGATTTGTATCTGCCATTCCCTAAATGTGTGCATCTGCACAAAAAGAGGGAATGATGGTGTATAAATAAAGTTGACCCCCTATTCTCAAGGA
>ULWS01000394.1_pt1 | contig 37437 bp, 57 predicted proteins | sample 1960591 | NCBI WGS metagenome assembly ULWS01 (sample SAMEA4835818, study PRJEB28245) | human gut metagenome | biome: gut microbiome; material: fecal sample | place: Denmark | collected 2008
AGACATGAAATAACAATATAGGTTAATATAATTGCAGTAACTAAATCAAAGTAATGAAAAAAGTTAATAGCAGATAATATAATGAAAAATTTGCTAAATATTGCATAACCAAAGGCATATTTTACAATTTTTCTTTTAAAATACATTTGTAAAAAATCGTATAATATAGAGTTGATTAACACTAAGATTAGTATTGTTATAGCTAAAATCATAAAGATTCCTTACTCTCCCTTAATAAGCCAATCCAATGACACATCAACCTTGCTTACCAGGCGAACCAGCTGCTCCGTAGTGGCGTCTTCTTTACCAAGCTTGATTCTCATGTATCTTTTTTCATCAACACCCATTAAACGCGCCATAGCCTTGTCTAAATAACCGAGCTCTTCTTGTAGTTCTGCAAGCCTGTGTCCGAAAAATTCATAGTTTTTGAGAACCTGCTCGTTATCTTTTGGTTGGAGGGTGTTTTGAGCAGCAAGCTTAAAATCAGAGAATTTTACTCCAAAATGTTTTTCAATTTGCTCTATTTCTCCAGGTCTAAAATGACTATCTCTTATTAACTTTTTATTAACTGCACTCTTGGTAATCCCCAAAGCTTCCGCAATGTCAGCTTGTGTTATAAACTCATTTGTTAAGAATTGTAAAATAGCTAAAACTTTTACAGGTTCCATATCTTGGCTCTCTATTTGTCTACAAAATAGACAAAATATAAAATATTGGTTGACATTTGTGGACAATGTGTGTTATTATTATTTCATAAGCTACTTTGAAAGGGTCTTTATGAAAGAAAGATATTATACAAGATTATCTGATAATGTTGCTCTTTTTGTAGAAGAAATCGCCAAACAAAGGAAATGGACAACTTCTTTTACAATTAATGAGTTATTATCTGAACTCTTAGAACAAAACAAGGAGAGAATCGCTTAAACGATATCTCCCCTTAAATTATTCCGTAAGAATATCTTACCAAAAACACAATAAAAAGACTCCTATAAAGGGTCTATTTGTAATGCAAAATTTACAAAAGTCACAAAAAGAAAAATCAACTAATAAATGAACAAAAAATACTTAGTAGACAAAGAAATAGACGGTATAAGGGTCAAAGTATATTTTAATGAAAAAAAATATACAGAGGAAGAGAAAAGACAAAAAATAGCACAATTAGTTTATGAGTTAGCTGATTTAGAACTAGGACAACAAACAGCATAAGGAGCAAACAGCATGGCAAACAAAGAATTTATATCAATCTGCATAGACGCGTTGTTGACAGTTGTGTTCTTTGTGGCGGCATATATCTTCTTTTGTGCTGCAGAACCGTTTTTGCAACTTTTGCAGGGGGTGCACTAATGTACGGACTTAATCCTTCAATCACAAACAGCACTTATGCAAACAGCCCGTATTACAAAAACCCTTGTGAATTCTGTAAAAGCAACGGGTGTATAGGATGCATTTATAACAATGAATACAACCCGGATGAAAAAGACGAAGCAGAAGAGCGCTTCTTAATACAAGCTGAAATGGAAAGTGAACTGCTATGAATTTACAAAATATGACAGTTGATGAACTTATTCAAATTTTGCGCGACGCAGTAGAAACGCGAAACGGAAAGATGATTCAGGCTGTAAAAGACGAATACAACAGGAGAAGTAAATATGACGAATGAGTTAACAACGCTTACAGATGAAATGATTGAGCTGAAAGATGCTATTGCAAGATACAAGTTCGAATTAAAGCAGCTTGAAAAGAAAAAAGAGCAGCTAGATATAAAGCTTATCGGCGTTTTAAAAGAAAACAATGTCAATGAAATGAATCTCGGGCACTGTCATTTTTATTTAAAAACAAAACAGCGTACAGCTTTTGACCAGTCGCTTTTTAAAGAAGAGCACCCTTCCTTATTTGAAAAATACTACATTACAAAAGAATCAGAAGTATTTGAGTTTAAATTAGGAGCATAGACGATGAATATTTATGAAAAGCTTTCTAAAGCACGTGTTCTGTTGCAGAGCAAACAATTAAAAAAGAGCGGAAAAAACAGCTATAGCGGTTTCACATACTTTGAACTGGGCGATTTTATGCCGGAAGTTAACAAAATATTTGAAGAACTTGGACTATGTTCTGTATTTAATTTGTTCATTGATAAAGCACAACTGGTTATAACCGATACGGAATCAGAGTCTACTGTAACTTTTGAAACTCCTACGGCAAATGCACAACTTAAAGGCTGTACAGAAATACAGTCACTTGGCGCCATTCATACTTATTTAAAGAGATATTTGTATTTGAACGCTCTTGAAATTGTGGAATCTGAAGCATTAGACCCGTTAGTTGGTACAGACAAAATAGAAGAAATGCAACCCTCCAACAATGATGATTTTGACATTATTGCCGGCATTGATTCTTTGAACACCGTAAAAGAGATAACTGATTATTCTAACCAATATATAAACAAAGTCTCTAGCCGAAGTAATTTTATTAAAGCAATAAACGCACGCAGAAAAGCAATAACGGAGATTAGTTAATGAGCATAGAGGATTACAGCACAGAATTGATTAAAACAGCAAAGGAACTCAAAGAGCTGGCTTTTGAATACAAAAAAGCAAGAGCTGATTATTCACAAGCACTAAACGGCTTAATCACATTGATACACAAAGCCTCGCTTGCAGGCGATAAGGCTTCGTTTGATAACAAAATACCAAAATTATTAGAAACACAATTTAAAGATGATGCAGCAATGCTCATAAAACAGTTTCATGGTTCACAGGCTTTGTATAAAGGGCTTGAAGAGGTTTTAAAAGCTTATCAGGCGCATATATCAGGTATTCAATCGGTTATTAAATACAATCTCTCGGGGGAGATTGCAGAAGCTACTAAACACAAGTACGGAGGAAATTAAATGAAAATAGGTAACGCTTGGACAAAAACATCAGATGACGGACAGACTTACATTTCAGTAGCACTGGATGAGGTCATTCTTGAGAAATATCCGTTTTTAAAAAATTGTTTTGTAAATCTATGGAGAATACCGCAGGAAGAAAGGAAAAACGAAAACTCGCCCGGATGGGCTGTTAATCTCTCGGCCAAAAAAGAAAAGCCAAAAGAAGAACAGGAATTACTAGATTAAAACTCCTTCTCCAAGATAATGGAACATCTTCAGGGGCATATCCATCATGCCAGACCCGAATATATGCCCCTTTTTCTTATCAGATATCAGAGCAGAAGAATGTATAAAAAACAGATAGAACCAACAATATTACGAAGATGGACAATGTCGGCAAAGGAATGCCTGGACAGAGGCTGCGTGTGCGACGGCTGTAAGTACAGCGAATATTTTAAAGGCACAAGATACAAATGCCAGATGAAAAAATACGTAATAGCACTGGTTAAAAAATTCGGACATCCGAAAGACGTTCAAACAAAAACAATAATAGGTGAAGAATAATGGCAAGACCAAGCAAAGCAACTGTAGACTACTTTCCCCTTGATTGCAAATTCGGGGATTCATTAGAAGCAATAGAGAACATGTATGGCAATGACGGTTTTGTTGTATGGGTTAAACTATTGCAAAAGCTTGGCAGAAGCGACTATCACGCTATTGACTTAAGAGCAGAAGGTCAATGGAAACTCTTTTACTCCATATTCAAAATGCCGGAAACCCGCGTTAAAGGCATTTTGAACACATTGGCAGAGTTAGAGTGTATTGATAAACACCTTTGGGATAATAAAATTATCTATTCAGAAAATTTTGTTAAGCGTGTTTCCGATGCTTATCGAAAACGACAAAATGCCCTTTTAAGCTACGAAAAAATATGCGAGTATTTTGGAGTTTCCGGCGGAATATTCCGGAAGAAACCCGAAAGTTGCGTAGTTTCCGGCGGAAGAAACTCGGTTTCCGGCGGAAGAAATCGGGAAAGGGAAAGGGAAAGGGAAAGAGGAAAGGGAAAGAAAAAAAATAAACAAAAAAAGATTGACCCTTTCATAAATGACACAAAAACAAAATTCATCGAAGAATACAAGAAAGTTTTTGGCATAGCTCCTGTTCTAACTCGTGAAGACTGCAGCAAAATAACAGAGCTGCTAACAGACATTGAAGACTTTGAAAATCTGCTGCCTGTAGCTATGGCTCGTCTGAAAGAAATAAAGTTTGACGATATCAACTATAAACCGGGTGCAAACTGGCTTTTGAAAGACAACAACTTTGCAAGGGTTATAAACGGCGAATTTAACGCTGTTGAAATAGAAAATAACACAAAGGAGACAGACATTGAGCACAGTTACAACGGTTTTGCTTAAACAATACGAAAGAGAAATCCTCTCGATGATACTGGGCGATAAACTCGGGAACAAAGATTCAATTATAAACTCACTGCTGCCTGAAATGTTTACTCAAAGCTTTCATCGCACTGTATTTGAGGTGTGCCAGCACCTGAAAAATACACATCAGGAGGTTAACAAGTTTGCGATTATGGAGATAATCGGCAATGAAGAACAGGCAAAAGTAATTGAACAGATTTATGAGGAATTTATCAGCAATGTAAACTATGAGTATTTTGTAAAAAAGCTGCAAAATGCCTATATCGACAGACTAATAAAAGGTGCATCCACAACAGCAGACCTTGAAAAGATTCAAGAGGTCAGAGACTTTTGTGCTGACACATCAAACATTGTGCACATCTCTGACGGAGCAGAAAGGTTAATCTGTGACTATTACGAAAAACAGGAAAATGCTGTTTTAACAGGCTATAAGTCAATCGACAGCAAAATAGGCAGTCTTTTTGGCGGTGATTATATCGTCATTGCCGGAGCAACATCCATGGGCAAGACATGTTTTGCATTGAACCTGCTTAGAAAAATGGCGGAAAGAAATACAAAATGTTTGGTCTTTAGCTACGAAATGGGGAAAGCATCTTTACAGAACAGGCTTATTTGCTCTGAAACCGGCATAGGCTCATGGAAATTTAGAGCCTTTAACTTGAATGCGAATGAGCAGAACAAGTATCAGGAAGCAGCCGAAAATTTGAAATACTTTCCTATCTATCTTTGTACTGACCCGGATGCAGACATGGAAAAGATGAGGAAAATCTGCAAAAAATCAGATGCGGATGTAATTTTTATTGATTATTTAGGGCTAATCCCTAACAAACACGGCAGAACTGTATATGAAAAAGTAAGCGAAAACTCCCGTGCGATAAAAATGCTTGCGAAAGAAACAGGCAAACCTTTTATTGTTCTTGTCCAGCTTAGCAGAGCAATAAAAGAACGCAAAGACAAAACACCTCTGCTTTCAGACTTAAAAGATTCCGGACAAATAGAAAACGATGCGGACATAGTCAGTTTTGTTTACCGTCCGGGATATTACGACAAAGAAACAAGCCAGTCACTGTTATATTTTATTACAGCAAAGAACAGAAACGGTGAATCAAATGTTGTTACGCCGCTTCGGATAGATTTACAAGCACAAAGGATTTTTGACGATGGTGAGCATTATTAAAGTATTTAAAATTTTAAACCCTGTTTTGGGAAATTTTAAATTATTTCAAATATCTCTCAATAATTATTTGAAAAAAGCACATGAAGACAAATGCAAAACAGTTGTTTTGTTGTCTCAACTCAATAGAAAGGTTTAACAAATGAGTTACATAGGCTTTATGAGAAACACAGTTAACCATATAGAAAAACTTTTTAACAAGTATTTGCAAAATACAAAGATTTATCCTTCCTCTTTGGGAAAAGAAGATTACAAAAACTTTATTTTCCAAATGGAGCGCATCCACAGATACGGCGAGATAGAAGACGAAAAAGAATACAAAAAGCTTATGAAACGATTGAAAGAACACGATTTAACAACAGTTGTAGAGCTTAGAAAGGCGATAAAATGAAACTACAAGAACTTGAACAAAAATACGAAGAACTCGGCAGAGAAATTGAGAAGCTGAAAAACGAGAAGAAAGGCAAGAGGTGGAAGCCTGATAAGAATGACGACTATTATGTAATCCGTCACGGGCGTATAATGTTTGACTGTAATAAAATTCAAAAAGTGACTGACTGGGATTATTCTCAAGGCAACTGTTTCAAAACTAGGCACGAAGCCGAAGAACACCTTGAAAACCTCAAGACAAAAGCAGAGCTAAGAGCGTTGGCAGAAGAGTTGAATGGCGATGAGGTTATTGATTGGAACGACGGCGAGCAATGGAAATATTGTATTTTTTACACATCCAGAGGAAACTACATTGATAGTGATGAAATGTGCGCCTGTCAAAGTCAAGGTGCAATCTATTGTTTAGACCCCGACTTTCTAGACAAAGCCATTAAGCGCATAGGCGAAGAACGTTTGATTAAGATGATTAAGAGCGGGGTGTAGGATGGCTAAAGAACTATCAATCAGAGAGGCAGAGTGGGTGTATGGGTAAAGATGTAATTATTATTTTTTTGCTAATTGTCTTTAGTCCATTTTTGTTGATAATAGTGAATTTTAAGATTGACAAAAGATTTGATAAATCAGTAGGCAGTGTTTTTTGTGATGACAAAAAAATTTACGAAGGGCGATTATATGTAGTGGATAAAGATTTAGCGACAGAGAATTTACAATCTCCAATGTTTGACGTTTCTATCCGCGATTTTAATAACCCATTTCAAACTCAAAAAAGAACATTTTGTAAGGATTTAAGAATTGAGGCTAAAAATGACTAACCACATAGAACAAATGATGAAAGCTGCGGGAGTGAAACAGAAATTCAGATACATTGTTTTATTTTTCAATAATGAATATGAAGCTCGAAGAGAAGATATGCCTATTTATTTTAAAGCTTTAAAAAAGGAGATATAAAGGTAAAGAGAGTAATAAAATATTATCCGCCCTTCACTCCCGCAAAGCAACTGGAGCTGATTAAGCTGATATGTAAAAGCAGGAATATCTGTGAATTGAGTATACATTTAGTGCCATATGGCGCAGGCGAAGACTTTTGGTTCCAAAAGGTGACATATTTCAAAGAACAAAAATGTTATAAGGATAAAGAACCAGTGCTCGTTGCTGCAAGTAAGTTTGAAAATGTTTTAGCAGAGTTAACGATAGAGTTAATCAAATCAAACGAACTCGACAAAGCAGAAGTAAAGAGGATTTTGGAAGATGAGTAAATACATAGTAAAAAGCTGTCCTCGAATAGAGCCTTATACAAATAATTGTTGGGATAGTGAATTACCTGATGAAATTCCTTGCAAAGACCGTACAGACTGCAAGATAAAGCAGATTGTGGAGCTGTGTAAGAGTGCTGTAGATATTTGTAATTGTAAAGATGCAGATAAAGACATAGATTGCCATTGGTGCAAAGAAGGCGGTCGTGCAGATATAGGACGAAAAATCCTGCAAATCTTAAAGACACAGGAGGCAAAGTAATGGAATTAATTTTAGGTTTGATACTGATTATTGTTACCGTTGCTTGGCTACAGACCGAAAAATATTTAAATAACGATGATGATTGGATTTAACTTAGGGAGGAAGTGGAATAATGACAACTAACTACGAACGAATAAAAGACATGAGCGTTGATAAGATGGCAGATTTCTTTGTTAATAAAGGAATATCCTGCATTGAACTATTCAGAAGAGATACCAATAATGCACTATTACCTTGCCCTGTTGAAGAAGGCTGTACATCTTATGAATGTTTTAAACAATGGCTAGAAAGCGAGTTGTAATGAAGAATTACGAGATATGGTTGACATCATCAAACGGGGATTCAAAAAGCTTAGTAAAACGCTATCCCTTTGAAATCCAAGCTGTCATTTGGTGCTTTATGAACAAATTTATAAACAGCGGCAGCGGATATTATTTCCTTGGTCCAAGAGTTGAAATAAAGGAGGTAAACAATGACAACTAACGAACAGATAATGATTGAAAATAGCCGTTACAAGCAAGCCCTTGATAAGATTGAGAAGATTGTAACATTAGATAAAACACACATTAAGTACGCAGGTTCAACACTGGTTATTTGCGACGATATCCTCGATATCATCCGCAAGGCGAAAGGAGAAGAATAATGCATGTCTTCGCAAGCTCTCAAGATGCCGCAAAAATAGCAAAGAAAATTGAAAAGCTAAAACAGCAGCGAAAAATCTCGACCTATGAGCTCGCATTAGACATGGGGTTGAGCGAATACCCAATTCAGACACTGCTTGCACACAACAAAGCAACTGTAAAAACAATCAACACAATAAATTATTACTTAACTTCATTGTAAAAGGTTCTAAATAACATGAAATACAACTAGCGACACAATTTTTAGCTTATTGAGGAGATTTTATGAAGCTTACGGAAGAACAAAAAGTTATATTAGAGGAATTGATTAGCGGCAGCACAAACCAGCAGATAGCGGATAAAACAGGATACTGTGAAAGAAGCATAAAACGTAAAATAAAACATTTATTTAACACATTTAATGTAAAAAATCGTTCTTCCCTTGTGCGCGAAGCAATCATTGCAAAAGCAAACGGTATTATTTAAAAACTTGTCCCTTTAGGGACAAAATAATTTGCTATAATAACAATAAGCCTGAAATGTCTAATGCCGGACTTAAATTGCACGTATGAGGCGGACCGGAGCTATGGCATTTAGCCGAAAGGTAAAAAAGGGCTTTGTTGCCGTCTTTATTTTGAGGTTTTTATGTATTGTTGTAGTGAACTCTTGAAAGTTACCCGTTTGATTTTTAACACAAACGGATATTACAAACGTGTTGAATTTGCAGTGTGTCAAAATTGCGGGACTCCTCATACGCTTGTTTATACTATGCGAAACGATGGTAAAGACAAAGAAAAATTTTTCAAAGGCAAAACTGCCGTTAACGAGTTCAAACGATACGAAAAGAGGAAGAATTTTTGCAGACAAGGCTCTTTCTCAAATCAAAACGTTTTTTACGGAGATTTTCTTAAAACACGCAAAAAAGATATTAAAGGTAACCCGATTTACGAACAAACACGTAAAAACTTCAACGGACAATACGAAATCCTAAATACAATACATACAAACTACTCAACTATGTAGATGCAGTTATTCAGGGTGAACATCCCTCTTTTTCGTCATATTATTCACCCTGTTTTTTTTAGATTATGGAAAAAATAAATAAACTTATATGTTATTTGCTTGCAATAGCAAATTATGCAAAAGATATTCATTATACCTGTCATGGCGAAGCTTTTTATGCAAAGCACTTGCTCGCCGATAGAATTTACGATGGGCTGTATGACTTTATTGATTTGCTTAAGGAAACTTGCCTCTTAGGAAATGAAATAGAGCCTTTGCCCTCTGGTGAATATTTATCTCGCGCCACAAGTCTTATTAAACCTATTACAGACAATGATAAAACTAACTTTGACAATATGAAAGATTTGTTGGTAGATGCGCTGGCAATCATGGACGAAATGAAAGACATGACACGCGCCGAATCCAGTTTGATAGACAATATCTCGCAGGATTTACAACAGAAAGTAGGGTTAGTTAATTTGCAGGTGAAGGAATGAACGAAAAACAGTTAAAAATATTTTTGAAATATCAGTTAGTTATATTAACTGGATTGTTGAACAGGTCAATCTATATTGATTCTGTTGATGAAATTATTGAAAAATTAGATTTTGAGAAAGATATAAAGTTTAAGGAAACATTAGAAGAGTTTAGAGGTATAGCTTTTCACTTATGTTCAGAATGGGAAAAGCACGCAAAATTAGAAAGTCAACAAAAAGATTAGCTTATGGCAAACTCTGAAAATTTAAAACCAATGAATAAACGAACAAAGAGCGAACAAAGAGAAATTGCAAAAAAAGGCGGCGAAAAATCAGGCAAAAAACGAAGAGAACGCAAAGAACTCAGAGAGCTCTTTGATGTATTCCTCAATATGGATGCACCACAAAAAATGAAAAACAAGGTACAAGAAATTTTACCTGAGTTAACTAATGACAGATTATCTCTTAAGGCCGGTCTTGTAATCTGTATGATTGAAAAAATTATGGCAGGTGATACAAAAGCATTTGAGGTTATGCGTGACACTATCGGTGAAAAACCTGTTGACAAGCAGCTAACTGTCGAGGGTACAAAAGAAGATTTAAAAACAATTATTGATAAAGAAGGCATACAGGCAGAAATAGAAAAAACAAGGATGTTAGCGGATGAATAGCTTATGGGCGAATATGATATTTTTCTTGAGTCGCTTCAAGATAAACAAATTAGAGCAAACAAGGCTTATTTATGCCGCGCAGACTTTTTAAGCTACCTGCTTAATGTTTTCTACCTGATAAACGGCTCAAAGTTTAAATTAAAACCTTTTCATAAAAAGGTTATTGTAAAACTTCAAGCGCTGGTTGACTGTAAAAACACCAGAAGAAATATTGCTTTATGCCTGCCTGTCGGTTCGGGTAAATCGCTCATCATCGAATATTTTATAACCTGGTGCTTTGCAAGAAGCGTTAATAATACTTTTTGCTATGTTTCACATTCTGACAGACTGATTAATAAGCTATCCAAAGAATGTAAAGACATAATTGAAAATCCAATGTGGCGGCAGTTATTCTGGCATAAACTTAAAAAAGACGATAGACAGCGCGTTAATTTCAGTTTTGATGGAGCAAAAAACAGAACAGGTCTAACCGCAGGTACAACAGGCGGAGCAATAACAGGTCTAGACGCAGGAAATCCGAACATAGACGGTTTTTCAGGAGCATTGATTATTGATGATCCGATGGATGCCGGAAACGCACGTTATGAAAAATCAAGAGAAGAAGTAGTAACTTTTTATGATGAAAAGCTTGCAACACGTCGCAGAACTCCTACTACACCGACTATTCTTATAATGCAGCGTTTGCATCTAGATGATTTGGTCGGATGGATTGAAAAGAACGAGCCAGACGAGTGGGATGTAGTCAAAATTCCCGCACTTGATGAAAATGGTAACAGTTTTTGGGAAGAACGTTACCCTGCAAGAGAACTCAAACAGATACAGACGGTTAATAACTTTAAGTTCCAATCACAATACCAACAAAATCCGATAGCCTCGGGTGGTGCGGTGATTAAGACAGAATGGTTTAAATATTATCCGTTTAATATCCAGTTTGAATACAAGCGGATATTTATTACAGGTGATACCGCACAAAAGGTTAAAGAACATAATGATTATTCTGTCTTTATTGTTTGGGGTGTAACTAAGTTTGGTAAACTTCACCTGCTAGATATGATACGCGGCAAGTGGGAAGCCCCGGATTTAAAAAAGCAGGTTAAAATCCTCTGGAACAGGTGGAGTAAAGGTATTGGAAACACACCGTGTTCAGGAATGCACATAGAGGATAAAGCAAGCGGGACAGGTTTAATTCAGGAAATTAAAAGAGAATGTGCAATCCCTGTAATTCCTTTGCAGGCTGATAAAGACAAGCTTACACGTTTAGAAGCGGTTTTAGCTCACATTGAAGCGGGTAATGTAGAACTGCCCGGAAGCTCCGAACAAAATAAAGAGCTGCTTAACGAATGCGAAGCTTTCACAAGGGACGACAGCCACAAGCACGACGATATTGTAGACACACTTGTCTATGGCATTATGGTGGGATTGTCTAAGTTACAGGTTTCGATATTAGAAGTACTTTAATATGGCAAAAAACAGACGTAAAAATAAAGTCGATAACGCAAAAACAAACACGGTTAATAACGGTTTAGCAAGTGCATTAAACCTTCCCTGTGCAAACGGTTGGTTTGACGACCCTAACAGCCCTTTTATGCTGTTTAAGAACTCAACACCTTTTCTTATTACCCGTCAATGGCTTTTATTGACTTATGCATACAACAAAAACGGATTTTTGCAGACCGCTGTTAATCAAATGGTGGAGGATGCATTCCGAAATAACGGCCTTATTGTTGATTCAAAAGTACTAGACACAGACGAGCTTGAACTTTTGCGTAAAACAATGGTTACAGAAGGTGACATTGAGGCAATCAAAGACTGCATACGCTGGGGTCGTCTTTATGGCGGCGGCGTTTTGATTGCAAATACTGACCAGAATTACGAATTACCCTTAGATTTAAAACAACTCGAAGGTAAACGTTTAAAATTTATGGCATCGAACCGTTGGCAGTGTATTCCATACGGTATAAGTCCCTATACTTCAAAATATTTCACTTTAACCGACAATCTCACAGAAGATATTGAGATTAGTAGAAATTCTGGCATCAAAATCGACTCGAGCAGAATTGGGATATTTACAGGCGTAAAATCCCCGTATCAAACAACTGCCCTATTAAACGGCTGGAATATGAGCATATTTGAGGGGATACTAGAACCTATAAATAACTTACTCGGGGCTTTTGGCGTTACAATGGAGCTTTTATCGGAAGCTAAGATCGATATTTTTAAAATTGCTGACTTAGCCTCTATCCTTATGTCACCAGGTGGTGAAGAACAGGTCAGAAAACGTATTCAGGTTGCAACAGAAAACAAGAATTACAAATCCTCTCTTGCAATCGACAGCAATGACGGATATGACCAAAAACAAATTAGTTTTAGCGGTATCCCTGATTTATTAGATCGCTTAATGTATATTTTTGCAGGGTATTTAAGATACCCGGTGTCAAAACTTTTCGGAAAAGGTTCAAGCGGTTTTTCATCAGGTGATGACGATATAGAAAACTACAACGGCAATGTTGACAGTGACGTAAGAATACCTGCAAGACAATTAATCCACTGGGTTGTTAAACTTCGCTGCTATCAATTGTTTGGTCGTGAATTACCCGATTTTTGTGCTGATAAGTGGCGCCCTTTAAGGGTAATGAGTGAAAAAGAGCAAGCTGAAATCAACAGCCGCAAGCTTGCCGATTATCTGCAACTCTCCGACCGTCAGATTATGTCAAAGCAAATGGTTGCAAGAAAGCTCACCGAGGACGGTTATATTTTATTCTCGGAGGAAGAAATCGACCAGATAGACAACGATTTTAACCCCGACGAATATCAGAAAGTAGAAGATTTGTTGATAGACTGATATGGTAGAAACACTCAAGCCCGTTGAGGTTAGCGAATTTTACATAAAGCAGATTACATCGGGTCTTACAAAATATCTTTGGGAAAATCTCTACAAAGATTTTTTAAAGATACTTGATAATAATTCTGTCTATAATGCCAAAGGTGCACTTGAAGCAGCAATCACAAGCGGACGTGTTTATTATGAAAGAGGCGCTTTTAGAAGCAAAAAAAATTTTTCTAATGCCATAGCAAAAGAACTTGAACAAATTGGAGCTGTTTTTAAGTATGGTGCTTATTACATAGACAGAATGCGTCTTCCTGTACAAATTGAAAGTGCGCTTGGTATTGTCGCTGCAAGAGAAGCTGCTGCTTTGGCTGCAATTAATCAAACATTCTTTAAACTTGCAGAAAGCTTGGGCAAAACTCCTGTTGATTTGTTTATCGAAAAGGCAGTTGATAAGGCTTTTAAAAAGCTTGAAGCAGACATAACCAAATCAGCGGAAGAAAGAAAGATCCCCACCATAGAGTTTATACCCACAGACAAAGAGGCTGAAAAAATAGCAAAAGATTACACCCACAATATGCAGTACTGGGTAAGCAAGTGGGAAGAAAAAGAAATCATTAAAATGAGGCAGGATGTCTTGAAGATGGTTTCAGACGGTGCTCGTGTACCGACAATAAAAGAATATTTTCAAAAGCGCTGGAAGATAGCAGAAAATAAAGCAGAATTTCTCGCGGTCAATGAATCACATCTTGCGGGGTCTGTAATCAAGGCTACACGTTATCAGAATATGGGGTTCACTCATTTTAAGTGGGGACGTTCTTCATCACGAGAAAAGCGCAAGCTTCATGAAGAATATTATGGAAAAGTTTTTGCTTATGATGACCCGCCTGTTATTGACGAAAAATTAAATCAAAAAGGCTTGCCCCGCCAGATTTGGAATTGCAAATGTCACAGCCAGCCTGTGGTTAACCGTTCATTTTTTGAAAACTCAAGAAAAATAGAAAATGCTAAAAGAAATATTTTTACAAAAATTGCGTACAAAATCACAAACAGTAAACAACGCAATAATAACCCTTGGAGATACAGACGATTCGGGGAAGGGGAAGAAGTTTAAATCCCGCTTTATCCAGCCTGGGCTTGCAGGTTATCCTGGGCAATATGGCAATGTTCTTGTACGCAAAGAAACATTAGACAACTCAATTAATACTATAATTGGCGCTCCTGTTATTATTAATCATAAAAATATTACTGATGATAACGCCAAAGATGAACGCGTCGGTGTTATTTCTAATGTATGGTATAACGACAAAGACGGCTGGTACTGGTGCGAAGGTGTTATATGGGATGAAACAGCGCAAAATCTTATAACAGATAAGGGTTGGTCTGTTTCCTGCTCTTATGATTATTTGGAAGAAAACAACGAAGGTGGTACAGAAAATAATATTCCTTATGATAGGGAATTCACAAAGTTAAACTTTGTTCACCTTGCGCTTGTTGATAATCCCCGCTATGAAAGGGCAAACATTGTCTTTAACTCAAAGACTGTTATAAATAATAAGTTCAAAGAAGAAGAGCACCCGGGAGATGAAAATGGTCAATTTACAAGCGGGGGTGGAGATGAAACAGAAAAGTTTAATAAAGAAATTGACAAAATAAAAGCCGGAAAATACCCGAGAGGCAAACAGGTTACGGTTATTGAAAAGCCTTCTCAGCCTTGGCTTGATGCAGGTCTTCAGGATAAAAAAATGGTTATGCCTGTTGCGGTCTATTATAAAGCAACAGAAGAAAAGCACAATGTTGACGAGGAAACTATCAGAAAATTTCCTGAATTGTTAGAAGACCCGCCTTTTATATTTAAATCTTCGACCGAAGAAGATTCTTTTGTGGGCGTATTAGATGCGACAGAAAAAGACGGCGATACTGAAAAACCTTTAATTGTTGCTGTTAAACCTGTTCAAGACCGTGTAGAAGTAAACATAATTACCAGTACTTACGGTAAAGACACAGATTTTATTCGCAGAGAAACTGAAAAGGGAAACCTTTTATATAAACGTAAAAAAACGATTTCAAACAGCATCGTAGCTTCAATTGCTACGGAGACTTTGAAACCGTCTACAAACATTATAACAAATTCCTCACAAGATTTAAAGCCTGATTACAGAAATATTAAGGAGCATGAAGAAATGACACTTTTAGAAGAACTGAAAAAACTCATCACTAAGGTCGAAAATGACAAAGGAGAAAATATGGACGACGAAAAAAAGATTGAAAATGAAAAAGTTGATAAGAGAAAACTTATTGACGAAATCGGTGGCATCTTAAAAGGCAAGGTCGATGAAGAACTCTGGAGAACTGTTATAGGTAAAGCTGAAAAAATTGCTGATGAAAAATCCGAAGCCGGAACATCAGACAATTCAGAACAAGACCCCAAAAAAGAAGAAAAGCCCGCTGACAACAAAAAAGTCAAAAACGAGGATGAAGAGTCCAAAGAAGAGTTTAAAGAACTCAAAAAAGAAATGAAAGAGGACACTGAAAACAAGAAATCTTGTAATAACAGCGTTGAGAATGCTAAACCAGATTATTTTGAAAAAATGAATCAGATTTACAATTCTGCAAAGACCGAACCACAAACGCTTAAAACTTATGTTTCACGAGCAGAAAGACTTGAAGCAGGTAACAAGTATTAATAAAGATAAGGAGATAAAAAATGGCACTAGATTTAAATGATTTAAACATTACCCCTCGAGACGGGGCATATGTGTATATGCCAAATACACCACAGCCACACAACTGTATTGTATCAGATTCTGTAACAGATGAAGCGCCATTAAAGGCAGGAGATATTGTAACGTTAGACAATACTTCAACAAATCCATATTGTCCTGTTGTTAAAAAAGCAGCAGTTACAGATGCCATCTTTGGTGTTATTCCGACAGATGCAATAAAAGACACTTATACTGCAAAACAAAAGGTTATGGTAGCAATAGAAGGCAGCTATATTTACAAAACTGCAGCTGCTGCAATTAATCAAGGTGTAGATTTATACTTCAATGCAAATATGCAGGTAACATCCACAGCTACAGCAGGCAACAGTATTTTGGGAACAGCTAACACAGCAGCAGCTGCAGCTAATGACCTTGTACAGGTTAAATTAAAATTCGCTAAAACACAGGCAGCAGGAGGTTAATAATGACAATTACAGATAATAAAATTGGTGCATTCACCAGAGAACAATTCAAAAATCAAATGAGAGTTTATAATGCTGCAGAAACATTTGTAAACCCCGGATTTGAACAACAAATTACAACTCTAACTCAAGTTATAGACCGTGTTCTTGATACTGTTTACTATGAACTGGACGGTCAGAAGTTATCAGACTTTGTACCGATTGAAGCAGGTTTCGGAGCATTCTCACCTGAGATTGTACAATTTGCAACAAAAGCAACAGGTACGGATTTTAAATCTTGCTTAATTCATCCGACAGCAGGCGCTTTAAATCAGGATGGTTATACTGATATTGAAATCGGTGACTTGAAATATCCTAACAATTTCTTTAGAGATACCTTCTCTGTAACAAAAGAAGGTCAGGAAATTGCAGCCCGCAATATGATTCCTTTTGATGTTTATGAAGAAAAGGAAAGAGCTCGTTATAAAAAATGGCAGTTAGGTTTGCAAGACGCTTATTTCTTGGGCTTGGATGATGCCCGTTCTTATGGTTTGTTAAACCAACCTGATGCAATCGTTGATACTTCATTTATGACTAAGAACTTATCTGAAATGTCTGATGATGAATTCTCCGCCTGGGTTGCTGAAATTAGGGGAAGATATAACAATACTACTAACAGTACTGCAAACTTTAACAGAATTGCACTGCCACAAGCTGAATACTTCTCTCTGGACAGACCATTTGGAACATTTGGTATTACAAGAAGACAGGTGCTTGAAGAAGTTGTAAGAGCTAATGACGGTAAAATTGTTTACTCTCGTTATAACACAACAGCAGGTACAGGCGGCAAACCTCGTTATGCAGTATACAGACATGACGCAGACTATATTGAAGGTTTCATCCCACTTCCTTATACTCCATACCCTCTATATCCTGTTAATGCATTGGATATGATTTCTAACTGTATGGCGCAATTCGTAACGCCTCAATTGAAGCGTAAAAACACTTTAATTTACTGGGATGTTACAGCATCAGCGTAAGGAGGAATGATGATTAAACTACAAAATAATACGCGTACAACATTTGTACACGATAAATATAAGCTTGAGCCTAAAGGTGTTCTTGATGTTCCTAAGGAGGTAGCCAAAGTTTGGATGCTTAATAAGGATGTTATAGAATACGTTGCGCCTGCTGATGCTAAAGCTGAAAAAGCTAAGTATGAAGCAGAGATAGAAAAGCTCAAAAAAGAAATAGCAGAGCTTAAAAAAGCTAAAGAAAAGAAAGCTGAAAAAAACTAAGGATGTAAAGGGAAATTATGGCAAGCATAGATAATATAACAGTTGAAGACTTTAAAAATCTTTTTACCCGTGATTTCCCTTATCTTCCTTTGTATATTGAGGGCAAAGCATATTTTAAAGATGACATTGTGTATGTTGAGCCTAATTTCTATAAATGCCTGACAGACGGCACAACAACAGCCCCGCCGAGTGAAAGCTGGGAATTGACAAACGACAGCATTGACAATTATATTTCTGATGCAGATATCGAAAGAGCCTTTGCAGAAGCAAAAATTAACTTTAACCCGGATTTCTTTAAAGACGATGAAACTGCAATAATGGTGTTTTGCTACCTAGCTGCTCATTATCTTGTAATTGACCTGAATAATGCACAAAACCCTCTTGCGTTAGGTTTTATGGGGTTTACACAAAGTAAAAGCGTTGGCTCCGTTTCAGAAAGCTATGGCATCCCTCAATGGATGTTAAACAATCAAATGTTGAGTGCTTACGCACAAACAGGTTACGGCAGAAAGTATTTGAGCCTGATACAGCCTTATTTAATCGGAAACATAATCTATACTCCTGGAAGGGTCTATTTTGGGTAGAATTAACAAAGGCACAGTGAATCTGGGCGGACTTGAGGAACTTTTAAAAGAATTTGATAAAAATATATCAATAAGAGTTGGTATTCTTGGCAATAAGGCAACACAAAAAGCAGGCAACAGTAACCTTACAATGGCAGAACTCGGGGCCGTTCATGAGTTTGGAGCAACAATTAATCACCCTGGCGGTACTCCTTACTTGATAAAAGATGACGGTACTGCTCAATTTGTGTCGAAAAAGAATGGTGAAAACCTACCAAAAACAAAACCTCATCAAATTGTTGTCCCTACCCGTTCATTTTTGCGTATGCCGTTGTTAAGCTCACAGGGCAAAAAAGCAATCATAAAAAAAACAATAGAAAAATTACACCAAGATGAAGCACTACAAGCATTCCTCAAAACAAAACCCACTAACAAAATAAACAAAGTTTACAGACAGACTGCCAAAAGCAATATTCCTAAAGAGATAATGAACGATTTAGCTAATTCTATAGCTGCAGCTGCACACGAACGGGTTCTTGAGGCTTTTAAAACAGACGGATTCGGAAACTGGAAACCAACAAGCCAGGCAGCAAGGAAAAGACGAACAGGCGACCCTAATAACCCTACACTTGATGATACAGGAGATTTGAAAAACTCAATCGAATTTGAGGTTAAAAAATTATGACAAAGAAAAAAGAAGCGAAATGCATAAACTGCAAGAATTTTGACGGCACAAATTGCCATAAAAATGGCAATGTCGGTATTCTCATAAAATACAGAAAACAAAGTATGTTTTACTTAAAAACACCTGAAGAACTGAACGCAAACGGAAAATGCGAAAGCTATGCAAAAGCTTAACTTTAACAAAACAAAAAACTTAAAAGCTCTGTCTGGAATGCCGCAAATGGCGATGACATTAAACGGCTGGGAAGTCCCATTGACCCTTGTCAAAGTGTTTCAGGACATTGTAGAAGGTGATTTAGTTACAACAGAGCAGAAAATTTCTTTTGTCGGTGTCTGGCAGCCTTTAAAAGATGAGGATTTACAATTTAAACCAGAAGGTCAAAGATCTTGGGAGTGGATTTGGATACACGCAAAATCAGGCACTTTAAACCTGCAAACAGCAGACAAGGTTGTATTTAATAACAAACGCTACAAAGTTATGTCTGTAAAAGATTACAGCCTGAATGGGTTTATAGAATATCAGTTGGTAAGAGATTTTGAAGAGAATCCTGTTAACGAATAATGCAAATTGAAATCGAAAAAATATTAGTTGACATAATCACACACGAGCTGGATTTACCCGAGAATTATGGCAAAACAGCACAAGGCGATGTTATCCCTTGCGTTACAATCTACGCCCAGAATATCAAGCTCTTTAACACAGATAAGCTGCAAATTACGGTAAAAACCTTAACCGCTCACGATTATTCCAACAGGATTGAATATATACAGGACCCTGAAAATCCCGAACAGCTTCTTGAAGTCCAGAATATTAACCAGGGGCGTATGATGCAGGTTGATGTCTATTCGAGAAACAACGAGGCTCGTCAACGCTTCTGGGAAGTATCGGCGGCTTTGAAATCTACTTATGCCACACAAATGCAGGACTTATACAGCTTTAAAATCGGCACAATTACAAATGACATAAATCTTTCCGGATTAGGTGGTGGCTCCGATGTGAACAGATACACTGTTACTTTTAACGTGATTGTTCATTACCAAAAAAGCAAACCTGTTGATTATTACGATAAATTTCAATCCAACATTGATAACGAACGCGGACAATTCGCACAAATAAATATACCAAAGGAGATTAATTAAATGACTTACGCTTACGAGATTCCTTTAAGCAATGTCATTAACGTATCATTGACCAGCAACCCTCAAGGACTTGGCGATTATAACGTTAATGCTATTGCTATTTTTGCAAACAACGGCTCTTTTACAATTCCTGAACTTTTCAGAGTGTATAACGCACCACAGGAAGCAATAAAAGATGTCGGTTCTGATACATTACTTGCAAAAATGATTACTGCTTTGTTTTCACCTGTTCCAAATTTCAGAACAGGCTCTGGTAAACTGTTTATCTTCCCGTTTAACGGTGTTGATGCAACATCAGGAGGCTTGACTACTGCTGATATTTCGACAAACCTTACAAACTTTAAATCTGTTAAAAACGGTGAAGTAAACTTCACTATCGACGGAACAGCGACAAAATTTGAAGGATTGGATTTCTCAAGCGTTCAGTCCCTTGCAGACATAGCCGAGATATTCCAGAACCAAAACCCTGATATGGATATATCAGTTGATGAAAGCGGCACAAAACTTGTATTCGCATCAAGAATGCTTGGAACAGACAGTACAATTACAATAGCTGAAATATCAGGAGGAAGCGGTACAGACCTTTATGGCGCCGACTACCTGAACGGGGCAACAGCACAATCAACAACAGGCACTAACGCAAGCGGACAAACACTTGCTGAAGCTGTTATTGCCGCAGAAGAACAGGCATACTTTGGCGGTATTTTGACAACACAATTCGCTGATAATGACACTGCTCTTGCAAACGCTACAACCTTAGAAGCCCTCGACCACGTTTATTTTGAAGTAATGACTTCTCATAATAACATCTCCGTATTGGGTAAAAACATCAAAGCCGCAGGGCTTGGAAAAACAAGACTGCTTTCTTATGCAATGGGTAAAGAAGCTGCAAAGGTCGCAATCGCTGCTTATGCAACAATCGCATTGAGTGTAAACTTTAATGCTACTGCTACTGCAAACACAATGAACTTGAAAACATTAACAGGAAGCTTGCCCGATACGTTCCTTAACTCGACTTATGTCAACGCGGCAGCACAAAACGGGGTCGATATTTACGGAAACCTTGGAGGTGTATCTGTTGTACGCTCCAATGACAATAACGGCTACACTGATGACAGTGTTAACAAACTGTGGCTCAAAAAGAAACTTGAAGTTAACGGCTTTAACTACTTAAGACAGACAAACACAAAAATCCCTCAAACAGAAACAGGTATGACGGGGCTTAAGAGTGCCTATGAACAGGTCTGTGTTATGGCGGTTAATAATGGAATAGTTGCACCCGGAACGTGGAATGGGGCAATACCGTTTGGCAATCCTGACGATTTTAAACGGAATATTGAAGAAAGAGGCTATTACATCTATTCTTTGCCTATTTCACAACAATCGCAAACAGACCGAGAAGCCAGAAAAGCGCCGGTTGTACAAATCGCGCTTAAATTCGCAGGCGCTATTCACAGTTCAGAAGTAATCGTTAATATTGAAAGATAGGTGAAAAATGCAATACGCTTTAACAGGCAATGATACGATAATAATCAATGACCGTATCATAAAAGACTTAACAGACGGTTCAACTATAACAATTGCCTACCAGAACGACAGAGTAGGCATTTCAACCGGTAAAAATGACAACACAGTGTTTTCCGATAATAGACAGGGCGGAAACGCAGTAGCTACGCTACGTGTTCTCAGGGGTAGCGACGATGATAAATTTTTTAACGGGTTATCAATCCAACAGGACAGTGACTTACCCGCGTTCCCTGTTATGAACGGTTCTTTCAGCAAGAGAATTGGTGATGGCTCCAAGAATATTACATATGATAATTACACTCTTCTTGGCGGTTTATTCCAAAGATACCCTGATACTCAAGAAAATCTTCAAGGTGATACTGAACAGGGTACAACCGTTTACACCATAATCTTTGCAAAAGCTAACAGAGGACTTGTCTAATGAATTTTACGACACAAAACGGACAAAAAGAAGTTGTCTTGACTCCTGCAAGTTTTAAAGAAGCCATAGCGCTTAAAAAAGCAGCAATGAAAAGTATCTTAGATAACAATATGCCAGGCGGTATTAATGCCGCTGGTTTACAAGCTGCGGACATTTCAAAGATTTTGGACATTATTGCACGTGCAATCATCAGTGCTGACACATCAGACGAATTTGAAACAGCTGTATTCAAGTGTTTGGAGCGCAGCCACTACGACAAAAAGCAAATAAATATGCAGCTCTTTGATGACTTCCCGGAAGCAAGAGAAGATTATTACGAAATAGTTTTCAAATGCTGTGAGGTTAACTTGCGCCCTTTTTTCAAGAGTCTTGTTTCAGAGTTGAAAACCCGATTCGAAACAATGATGAAAAAAGACCCCGAACAAAAATCACAGCAGACTTTGACAGAGTGATTGCCGTAACACTTGCAAAAGCGGGATTTTTCAACGGCAATCCTCAATCTGTTTGTGATGCTCCGGTTGATATTGTAATGGACACATACCATTATGAAATCTTTACCCGAGAGTATGAAATCACTCACTACGAGCTGAATAAAACGAATAAATAATTGTAGTATAATAAACACAGGGTAAGACCACACCCCGCCAACACATGCGATTACGAGGAAATCGGTTGGAAAGGGGGTGAGAATATGAAAAGGCAAATAATAAAAAGTGCCATCAAGGTACTGATAGCACTTTTAACTTTTATTTGTTGCTTTTTATAGGGTCGAAGTCAAGCTCCGAAGAAGTAGCGATTCTTTGGGGCTTGCCCCTATATGTTTATTATACACCTACTGTTAATTTTTTCAATATTTTTTACGAGAGTATAAAAAACTCGTCATTCCCCTCTGCTACACCCAAAATTCTAGATACCGGGCAGAAAGGGGGTGGCAACATGAACAAAGCAAATATAAAAAGTGCCCTAGTTGCAATAGGACACTTTTTACAATTAATTGCTCTGTTTATTTAGGGTGTTATCAGCATTAAGGACTTTACATCCTTGAGGCGTACCCTATATATATTATACCTCATATTTACACTATTTCAACATAAAGGAATAATAATGGCATCTTTAGGTGAACTTTTTATAGAACTTGGCGTGGTTGGCGATGTAAAACCTCTTGAAAAAGCATTATCTACAATGAAAAAAGCAACCAAAGAAATGGAACTCCAATATAACGCGGCTAAAAGACTGGCCAAGTATCTTGATGATATAAAAAAGGCTCAAACAGAGAAAGAAAAAGCCGATATCAAAAAAAGATTTGAAATAGCAGTCAGGAAAGATAATGAATTTAAGCTTGCACAAAAAATCGAAAAGCAAAAAGAATTCGCAAATGGAATAGCTGGTGTTGCAAAAGGTATAGGAATCTTTGTCGGAGCCGTTACTGCAGCAGCTGTTGCAGTTAATAAATTCACAAACGACCTTGCCAGCTCTAATCAAGAAATGTTGAACCTGGCACGCACAACCGATACAGCCTTGAGCACATTCCAAAAGTGGAATGGAATAGGAAAAATGCTCGGTGTTGAAAACGCGGCCCAGCAGCTTGAAAGCTTAAATGAAAGACTTTTTGAATTACAGCTCACAGGAGAGGGCGCAAGAGGTTTTCAACTTGCGGGGATAAATCCATTAGGGCAGGACGCAGAAGGCGTGTTAGAACAGCTTAGAGGCCGCGTAGCTGGCTTGAGTGACACAGCCGCAACATATCTTTTAAAACAAATGGGTCTGGACCCTCGTATGCTTCACCTTTTGAGGATGAGCCGGTCTGAATTTGAGGCCCTGGGCGAAACTGCTCGCAAATATCAACTTAATGACGACCAGCGAAGTGAAATACAGGCGCTCAATGTTCAATTGCAAATAACAGCGCAAAAGCTGCAATATTTAAAAGACAGAGCGGTTTTAGCCATCATGCCTGCGTGGATAAGGTTTATGGAAAGTTTTTCCGGGGTCACAGAAATATTGAAAGATTTTGGGGAAAAGATTAGTAAATTTGTTGTAAAATGGCGTGGTCTAGTCGTTGGTTTTGTTGCTGGTTTGTCAAGATTAGAATCTATAAAAAAACTTTTTGTTTCAATATCAGGAGTAGTCGGGGGCTTAATAACCAAAATACCGATATTAGGCGGAGTTTTCACTGCATTAGGGGGTGTTTTTGCAAGAACATTATTGCCTTTAACAGCTCTATATCTCTTATTGGATGATTTAGCGGTTTATATGCAGGGCGGTAATAGCGTAATAGGAGAAGTTACAAAATGGGCCAAAGAAAACGGTGGAGAAATATCTAAAGCATTTGGAAAGATGTTTGGTGGTGATTTTCTAGGGGGTGTATCTGACCTGGGCCAGAAATTGATTGATATCTTACAAGATATTCTGCTTACATTAACCCGTATTGTGGATATTCTACTTGGCACAAAAATCGAAAAGGCATCTAAAGAGAATATTGATTTCATAAGAAATCTTTTACAAATCCAAAATGAAGATGAATTCAAAAAGCTTATGCAGGAAAAAGCGCCTGAGTGGACAAAGAATGTCCAAAGATTTCAAGACAGTTTATTTATGCCGGGTATAAATACAATGGTTATTCCACCTGTTCGCAATACATCTGACAACAGAGTAAGCTATACATACGACCAAAGACAAATCAATATGACAAACTCAATACAAACTAACCAGCCAGCATATAATATCGAAAATGAACTTTTGTTTGCTAGAAATGCTATGGGTTCGGCTTTTGCATAGGGTTGAATACTTATGGTACAAGAAAATACAATACAAAATGGTGCAATTGTAAAAACAGACAAAGACACTACACCTATAACTCTGGAAGTATACTTTGACATAATACAAGAGCACTCTATCTCTTTACAAAACCAGATAACAGATAACTATATTGAAAACAATACAGCTATCCAAGACCATATTGCAAAATCACCTTTAACGATTACTCTTAGAGGTATGGTTGGTGAACTTGTATATAAGCCGCCTACTTTTTACAATAAGATAAAAAAAGGGCTTGATGATTTAACTACAGATAAATTCGGGGTTACTGTTACAGATAAACTGGGGCCTATAGCCGCAATCCTTCCCGAAGTAAGCAATTTAAACCAAATCGCAAGAAATGCAGTTGACTACGTAGAAGCATCATATCAACGTTATGAAAAAATATTCAAGTCAGCAAAAGATATTCTTAATGACGCAGAAAGCAGAGAAACAAGACTGCAAGAAGTTTATCGAAAACTTTCAATTCTACGTACAAATGATATTTTGTTGACTGTTATCACACCATATAGAGATGTTCCTTTTGATAATATGGCAATACAATCTCTATCGTTAAGACAGGGGAACGAAAACTATATTTCTGATATCGAAATCACATTGAAACAACTCAACTTTGCAACCACATATACTACTGAACCTGATGAGAAAGTGCGTTCAAAATACAATGCTATACAACGCACACAAGAAGCTAATCATGGTAAGGCGCAGGGGGTGCAAGTACCTACTTCAATTTTGTATGAGAATATATGCTCCAATATTTGATTTAGTTTCTTGCATTAATTTCTTGTAATCTTCATCATCAATAATTATTTTTTGCATTGAAACTATATTCTGATTATATGTTTTTATAGCCATTTCATATTGTTGCACTGCTAAATTAATGTATCTGTAATCTAAAGAATTTTTAGGCAATGTTGCTTGAGCCTTTTTTAATTCTCCAAAAATAGAATTACCGTGTTGCAAATAAACAATATAGTCATTTTCAAGCAATGTAGCTTTAGTATAGTTTTTTAAATCCGCATCAGACGAAAATTTTTGTATTTTAGTTGTTTCATATTCCTGCTGCAGGAGATTTCCCGCAAAGGTGGGTAATGCTAAAAATAAAATTAATATGGTTAATATAAGTTTTTTCATAGATTAATCCTTTTAGATGTTATATTTCCATAGGGAGCATATCTTTATTAGTTATTTGCTCAGATATTTTAATATGATTTTCTGATTCAATAATTGATAAAGTTTCTCTATATTCTCTTGCTTCTGCAACTTTAGTAAAGATGATATCACTTCCTGTTGTTTCATTCACAGCTTTTTCAATTTCTTCTAAAGGAACTTTAAAAAATTCTTTTCTATAATTAATTCTGTTAACACTATTCTTTTTAAAGATATCATGCAATTTATTTTCTAATTCTGGAGCATTGTCAGATTCAATGATAGCGTGTACATCAAACTTGAACGGGACAGAAGCATCGCCAAGCTCGTTAATTCTATCCATAGGGTCATCTCGTCGAGTCATACCTATTTTATATACATTTTCACCAAAAGAACCTATGTTAGAAATTACATAAATTCGTCCCCACTTAGTCAATTGGGCATTAGATATTGCTCTTTTATTATTCTCAATAGTAAGATTGAGCTGTGCGATTTCTTCTTGATATTTTGTGGCTTCTTCTTGTTTACCTTGGTTATATGCCTCTTGCAAAAGTGCTTGTAGTTCTCTTTCTTGGCGTTCTTGTTCAGCTAATTCTTTTTCTTTTCGTTCAATTTCTTTCTTAACTTTTTCTTCTTCTCTCATTTGTTCTTTTATGCGTCTTTGTTCTTCTTTTTCTTCATATTTTTTGAGTTCATAGCCAAAAACTAATTGTAATTCATCCATTTTTAAGTTTAAGAAATCTTCACAAATACGCATCTCATGAGGCTCACATAGTTTATTGATGTCTGCATAAATTTTATTAATTTTATCTTCTACTTTTTTTAGATTATTCCATTTAACATTTTTAATAACATCATCGCATTGTGCATTAAAAGCTCTTAAGGCTAACTTAGCTTGTTGCTCAATCATTTGTTTACCTTTTGTCTTACTTCCTTGTACAATCCAATCTGTATCAAATTCAACAGCCTTTAGGTTCTTTATCAATTCTTTTTGTTTCTGATAATTTTGTGTTAAATGCTCTTTATATCTTTCTGTTGTTTGATAGTCAAATTTAGGAGCAAATAATCCATAATTGTTTATTTGCAAATCATCATTGTATAAGTCAATCTGTGTTAATAAATTTTTATAAATTTGATACTTTTCGCCATATTGTTGCTGTAAGTCAGCTATTCTTTTTTCCACTGTGGCAACTTCTTTAAGTTTTTGATTATAGTCTTTTTCTAAATCATCTATAAAATCATATCTATTATGTAAATCCTCATTTTCTAATAAAATTTTACGATTCTTTAAAACTAACATTCGGTATTTATAAATCAGAAAACTAGTAATTAACAATGTAATAATTAAAACAGTTATTAGCATTTTAGTCCCTCCCTCCATTCGGCTTTCCAACCTGCATCTTCGAAGTTTTCTTTTTCCTTATTTTCGTCAATTTCTCCATTGGAATTTGTCTTGTCGTAAGTTAAAGCAAAAAACTGCCAAAAAGCATAATCTTTTAATAATCCATCTTCCCTTAACGAATTATCTCTTTTACTATCTTTATCAAAAATATAACCTCTATGTTGAGCTAACATTTTCCTTAGCTTTGATAAAGACTTTTTTATCTTTTCTCTTTTCTTAAATGAATTATGTTCCGCTTTTATTTTTGCTTTTTCGGAACGTTCAATATCTTTAGCGACAGCATTTGCCAGCTTGGCACCTGCATTCATTAAACGTATAATATCACGCATTTTGAGACTCCTAATAATTTATACATAATTTTCCGATTATAACATATTTATAAAATAAGTATTATCACACTTACCTCTTTTCTAGTACCTTGAATTTTATAACAAATAGTTTATAATGAAATAAAGGGGGCTTGCCCCGATTGCTGGTACAATCCTGGCAAGCGCTTCACACCCTTTAAAGAAACAATAAAATGACTTTCAAGAGCGCCTCTAGTCCAATTAGGGCGCTTTTGATTATTTGTCTTTTCATTTTCCTCATCACCTCCTTTCTGACCAATCTTCACATATTGTCTGTGTCAGCGGAGGTTTGGATGTTTACCCTTTATTAAAGATTTAAAGTACAATTTGCATTTTGCATATGTTTGCAAAATGTAGTTTATCAGCGTTTCATACTCAACTTTTGCTTATTATAGCATATCTTTTTAGCTTTCTATTACGTACAAGTCATAAAAATTATCATATTTGCCGTTATGCAACAAATTACTACACTAACAAATGAACCAAAACAGCGTCATCAGCTGGTCCTGGAAAATAACGAAACAGTTGATTTTAGACTGTATTATTCCGCAAGGCAGCAGAGCTGGTACTTTGATTTTACATATAAAGACTTGACAGTTAACTGTCTTAAAGTCGTATTATCACCTAATACACTGCGAAACTTTAAGAGGCTCATTCCTTTTGGAATTACTTTTGATACAGAAGGTTATACAGAGCCATTTCAACTGGATGATTTTTCTAGCGGCAGAGTAAAAATGTATGTCTTAACATCAGAAGATGTTGAGGAAATAGAACAAGCCGTATATTTGGTCGACTGATGATAAAGCAATTTAATGCAAGATATAGAGTAACTGTTTATACCCAGCAAGAGACAATAGTTGTTGAATATCCGCTTACCTGTAAGTTTAACGTAACCCGCGGTGTATTTGCTGACTCCAACAAAGCTACAATCCAACTGTACAACCTTGCACCTGCAACAAGAAACCTGATATTTCAAGACGCATACACAGATGGACTTGATCCAACAAAATGGAAATACGTGCATCTTGAAGCCGGATATGGAGATGCTCCTATGCCTCTTATTTTTACAGGGCGTATAATGCAGGCATACTCTTTTAAATCGGGCGGTCAAACTGATGTAATAACAGAAATACAGGCGGTAGCTCTAGATATTTTTGATTATCATACATCACATACATTTATGGAAGGCACCACTTTTAAAGATGCTTACAACACAATGGCCTCTGATATGAAAAATGTTGTAATCGGCAATACCGGATCTTTAGAAGGCTCTTTCCTCACTCCTACCACTTTTGACGGCCTGGCAATGGAACAAATTAATAAACTCACAGGCGGTCACTCTTTTGTCGACAACGGGGTTTTAAACACCCTTATGGATAATGAAGTAATTGACGTTCCTGTTCCTGTGATTTCAAACGATACAAACTTGCTTGAAACACCAATGCGTCGTGATGCAAATTTGGAAATCAAAACAGAATTCCTGCCTAATATTATTTCAGGCCAGCTTGTTGAGGTCAGTTCAGAAGTGTCTACAGACTTTAACGGCCAATTTAAACTTGTTGGATTTACCCACGATTGTTTAATATCAGAAATGCAGCCGGGGTCACGAACTACTCAAATGGTTCTCTGGATTGGTCCGCTTCTTCCTAACTCAAATATTGCCCTGACAGGCCAAAATCAAACTCAAAGATTTAGCAAGATAAACGGTGACAAAATAGAACCGGTTCAAGAAACACAACCGGCTTCTGTCCGTGAAGTTTATACATATATTCAAAACAATAACGGAGAAATTCCGAATACTAAAATAACAAAGAATATAAGCTGGCGCGAAATGATTGGCCAGAATAACTCGAATACGGAAAGAAAAAACGAGTGCTCATTAAAAGTTCTCACGAATGTATACAATACAGCTCAAACTCTTCAAAGGTTCTTAAATGCTTATTATCCCGGTAAAACTGTTACCATAACTAGCGGCTGGCGGTCAGTAAGAAATAACAGATCCTGCAACGGTCAACCGACATCAAAACATTTATACGGACTGGCTGTAGATTTCAATGTAAACGGTGTAACAGTTTCAAGCCTGTTTTCGGCTCTTCGACACGCTTGGAACGGCTGGGTTAAAGATTATCCTGAAAAAAGGATGTGTCACGCACAGATTAACCCGACAAGAGGCAGAGCAAACGACGTTTAAATATGCAAATACCTTCCAAATTTACCCAATTTTCAGTAAAAGCAGACCTTATCCAAACACTCAAGGCCAATAAACAAAGTACTGCCCTTGATATGAATTGTGTCAGGATAGGCATAATCCAGGAGTTTTACCCGGAAAATCTTACCGCACAGGTGCTTATTTCAGGGAAAAAGGTAATCGGTCTTAACCCTGACGGTTCTCAAGCTTTGCAAAACTACCCTCCTATTTATGCAAAAGTCTGTTACTGCAACCCTTTTGTTACGTTTCCTCTCACTAAAGGTATGGAATGCGTTTTACTTTTTAATGACAGAGAGCTTGAAAGCTGGTTTATCAACGGCGGCAACAACCCTCAAGCATACCCCAGAATGCATGATTTAACAGATGCAATTGCAATAGCGGGCATACGCTCTTTGCCGCAGATGATACAGATTCTTACAGATTGCCTGCACTTGTTCTATGGTTCATCAGATATCCAATTAAAAAGCCAGCAGGCAATTGTAAACAGCCCGCAGATAGATTTAAACGGAACAAACACAATAAATTTAACAGGCAATACGATTAATATAAACGGCAACCTTGTTATTAACGGTCAACAATATGTTGCTCACACACATTCAAACGGTAATGAGGGCAATCCGACAGGCGGAGTTATTCAATAAATGAGAATAAGAAATGTAGACAATAACTGGGATTGGAAATTCGGCCAATCACAAACAGACTATGTGCAAAATGAATATGCTGTTGCTCTGGATATAAAAATGAAATTGCAAGAATGGTATCAAGACTGTTTTTTTGCAAAAGAAAACGGAATTCCCTGGGATATCAGAATGGGTTATAAAAATCAGAAAGAGTTACTTGATAAAGATATTCTTCGTGTTGCACAGAATGTTCAAGGTGTTCTTAATATTTTCAATTTTGAAAGCTCTGTAAACAATCGTCATTACACTTGCAAATTTTATGTCTATACACAGTATTCAACAGACGCACAGCCCGTTGAATTTAGCACGGAGAATTTTTAATGTCAGAAGGAATTACAGAAAACGGACTTACACTTTTTGATTACGATACTTTGTTGTCAAACCTTCAATCCGATTTTAACAGCATATACGCCACTGATGGTGACACAATCAATTTTGATTCGGAAACACCGGATGGCCAGCTTACTAATATTCTTACGCAAATGAGTGTTGATATAAGAGAACTTGCACAAGAAGTTTATAACTCATTTGACCCTTCTAAGTGCACAGGAGTTGTTCAAGACAGCAGATATGCTTTAAACTACATTTTTAGAAATGGCGGCACGTTTACTATACAAAATATTGATGTGACTGTAAATCAAACAGTAACGCTTCAAGGGTTAGACGGAAACTACAATGATGTTAACGCTGCATCTTATACTGTTTCAGATAATGCAGGCAACCTCTGGTACTTGATTGATACAACCACAATCGAAAGCGGTGTCCACTCTCTACCTTTTAGGTCTAAAAATATGGGGCTTGTGCAGCCCACAATCGGTACTATAACAAATCAGGTAACAACAGTCCTCGGAGTAGTATCGGTTAATAATTCAGTTGCACCAACTACTCTAGGGTCAGAACAGGAAGCAGACGCACAATTCGGAGTCCGTCGCGACCGCTCAACAGAAAGACGCGGACAAAATAATATAGATGCAATGCTTTCGCAAATATTAGATTTAGACAGTGTTTCAGATGCCACAACTCATGTAAACTCTGAAAATGAAACAGATTCAACAGGTACACCTGCCGGTTATGTATGGGTAATTGTTGAAGGTGGCGCAAATTCTGATATAGCAAGTGTAATATATGCAAACTCTTGCGGAAGAGGAACTCGAGGCTCTGTAGAAGTTAATGTACCAGCTGTTTCGGGTCAAATTTTTGAAGTACATTTTGACCGTCCCACACCGATACCTTTATATTTGAAATTTGATTTTCAATTGACAGTAGATTTATCAGCTGTTGACTTGAGCTCTATAAAAAACACGCTCGCTCAAAATTTGACATACAAACTTAATGAATCTGCCGACACATCTAAACCAACTTGTGAGGCAATAGAAGCAATCACAACAAACGGTGGAGGAGGCTATCCTTTGAACATGAAAATTTCAACAAATGGTAGTGATTGGGTTGATTATATGCCATCTGCATCTCTGGCGGATAAATTTGTTGTTGATCCAACCAGAATAGAAATAAGGACAATTGAAGCGTAATGGATTATTTGAAAACATTACAAAATATAGAGGAATATTACACAAACCTTTTAATCGTCCAATACCATAACAAACCCAAAGCACGAAAAACCATAAAACTTATGGCACGTCTGTTGTGGACGAATATGGTATTGCTGCAAATCCGTGATGCATTTGACTGGAAAACAGCGACAGGAATGCAGCTGGATATAATAGGGAAATGGGTAGGGGTAGACAGGTTTTATAAAGGCCAATTGTTTGATTTTCACCCCTGGTTTGCTCTTATTGATTGGAACAGTGAACCTGACAACCTGCAAGGCGGTTTTTCGACTTTTGAAAACTTTGAAACCCTTGAAGGCGGCTTTTTAGATTATGAAAATATTCTTCCCACGCAGAATCGTTTAAATGATACAGCTTATCGTCTAATGATAGGTCTGAAAATTATAAAAAATAATATTTCAGCAACATGTAAAAATATCGATGATGCTATCTGGAATTACTTTGAAGGCAGAGTCTATACCACATGGCAGCCGGATGAGTTGACATATTATTATGCACCTGAATTGTCAGAAGTTATGCAAGTTGCACAAGACAAAAATGTTTTACCTTGCCCTACAGGTGTAAGGCTTATTTTAAAGGAGATTATCGAGAATGTCTAAACTACCCAGAGTTACCGCTAAAGTTTTTGCATCCAATGCAGCAAAAACAGATATAGGACAATACGGCTCGGCATTAACCGGTGCAAAGATAAACACAGGAGATATTGCACAAATTCAGACTTTACCCGCTTATGAGACAGGATGGAGAGGTGCTGTAATTTCAAAAAGAAACTACCCTACATTGCAAGAAATGAACGGATTACAAAAAGTATTCTCTCAACAAATAGCCTATTTATTTCAAAACGGAGCATTTGCCGAATGGGATGAAAATACCGAATATTGTGCAAATACCTCTTTTTGCCAGATAAATGGTGTATTGTATCAATCATTAACAAATAACAATATAGGGAATAATCCGTCCAACGACGAAACAAACTGGAAAAAAATTGATTTAGGTGGTGGCGGAGGAGGCGGCACAGGCTCTGGCTTCTCCCTCTTCGACGTGGTAGAAAAAGACCACATCTTGAGCTTTGAGGAGTCAATGGGCTTCGGGCTTTTAGGCACGTACGTGTACAAGGAACCCGTTGCCGGTTCTCGCTACGGCTACCCTGATTTTTACAACGAGTGCGTGGCGCAAAAAAGCACAGAAGGCAACACTCTTTTGGCTTTGAAAAACAATGTTGAAATAGTGGGCTCTCCTGTAGTAAACAACGGAGTGTTGAGCGGGTTTAGCTCAACAACTTGGGCAAATTTACCTAAGGCTTTCAATCCCTCGAATAAAAATTGGGAGATGTTCTATAAATTCAAAACAGGAACAATTGGCACAATACAATATATATTGAATACAATTAGTGTTGGTTATCAGCCTTTTGATATTCGTATAGATGAAGATGGAAAGCTTCAAGTTGCATCATTTATAAATAATACTTCAACTCCACTATTTTCTATAATAGGTACAACAGCGCTTACGCCAGCTACTGATTATTATGTAAAATTGGCATATAATTCGGTAACAGGCTATGAACTAAGTCTTGGAACCTCAAAAGATAATCTTTTAATTGAGGGGACAAACAATACTACAACAGCCATAAACAGCGGCTCTATTCCTACATTAGGTGCAGATTTTAATAACGACGGTAATTATTTTCAGGGTGCTTTCACAGGCTCAATTGACCTTAAAGAGTGTTATATAAAAATTGATAATGAGTTATGGTGGAGCGGTGCAACTACAGCCACAAAGAACCCTAACGGACACATCTTCTACGACATCGCAGACAAAGCCACTGTTGATGAAATCTTTTCTCAACGCGGTGAGGCGTGGTTTTACGGCGTAGATACGGAAAATGAAAGAATCTTTTTACCCAGAGGCACACGTTCACAGTACACTGTAAACACTGACGAAACAGGCGATTATGTAGAAGCCGGGCTGCCGAATATTAAAAGTAGCCGTGGACTTGGATATTCAGATGACAACCCTACTTCTGATGTACCACCATTTGTTTATGTAGGTTCATTTGGAAATGTTGGGGGAGGTTCTTCAATAGAAAAAGCTTACAGTTTTGATGCCTCTACAGCCAACCCCATCTACGGCAAATCCGACACAGTACAGCCTTATGCAACAAAGAAACTTTTGTACATTGTAGTCGGCAATGTAAAAGTGCAAAGTGCGGCTTCTGATGTTGTGGATGTTACTACAACTGAAAATGACACTGTGCCGTTGTTTACAGGACAGTATTTCAATTTCAAGCCGAACAACCCAAGCTGGCTAAAAGCAGGAGAACAACAAGACAGCGGAGGTATATACACTTCTTGCTATAACAAACTTGTACAAGCCTTAACCGATAATATCTGGGAAATAAAAGTAATAGACTCCACTGCTATGGAAGAGGGTACAGACTACTCCGAGTATTGGATTGTTTATCAAGACGCAATGAGGTTTAGGACTCCGTTAACAGCCTGTAAGGAAATAATGCCCGGAAACGAAATAACGAGCAGCTTAGGTTTTTCTTCCAATCCCACAAATACAGTCGAATCATATACAGTCCCTTACAATGGATATATTACGATAATAGGGTATAAGACCTCTACATCTAATACTTTAACCGTGGAACTCAATGGCACAATCGTCAGCCAAACAAGAGCCCTGGCCTCAGGTTTGAGTAGTGAAAGTTACTTCTTTGCAAGAAAAGGAGATATTGTAACGGTAAGTACTGATTCTACAAGCACAGGATGGGTTATTGCAACGCAAACAATAACCAAAGCTACGGCAAACGGTGAACTCTACTTCAAAGCAGCCAGCGCTATAGAAAACCTAGAGATTCTAAATGTTGGCCAGGTAATGGAGGAATTATCAAACAAGGTTGATTTATCCCATACCAGCTGGGCGATTAATGCTTGTATGCCTGATTATACAGCGCAAACAACTTTTACTCTCCCTGATATCGGACAAACTTTTACGGCCCCTTATGACTGTTTGTTATTTGTATCTATTTTTAATGCCGGCGCCGGCAACTTTGAACTCAGATACAACAATTCAAACGGAGGTTTAATAATGTTTGGTGCAGCAGGAAGCAATCAAGTACATGTCTCACAAACAGCCTATCTAAAAAAAGGCTGGCAGATTTATAGAGGAGGACAAATTGGTTACAACCAATGTTACATCACCCCTCTTATTGGTGCAGAAGGAGCAAACTAATGATTAAATACGCAAAAGTAATAAACGAACAAACAGGCCTGTGCGAAGTAGGAATCGGCACAAACAGTAAATTTTACAAATCAATCGGCATGAAAGAGCAGGACGTCTCTCAATCGGACATAGACGGCAAGTGGTATTTGTCAGACAAATGTCCGATGAAATCCGATGAAGACAAGCTTGCCGAAGCCAAGCAAGCAAAGCTCAACGAGGCCACAGACAAAGCTTATTCTTTTGAAAACAAAGATGCACTCATCACTGTCAGCGCAACAAACATGATGAGCAGAAGCTCTGAAACTTACCATATCGAAGCAACGCTGACAAACAACATCAAACTGTCAGCTTACGCTCAAGCGCTGGATGAATCAGAAACGTTGCCGTGGAATACAAAAGAAAACGTCAATGTTTTGTTAAATAAAGCAGCTTGTACAACCCTGACAGAGCTTATGAGCCAGCTCAACGCAAAACTCTGGACTGTTGATTTTCCAACCTTCCTCGCGCAAATTGAGGCAGCACAAACTGTTGAAGACGTTGAGGCAATCGAGATTGTTTACAAAAACCCCGAAGAGATTATTGATGTGAATGTATCCACTGAAAAAGAAGAGGTTAGTGATGAAAATACACCCGATAACGACATACCCGAAGTTCAAGAGGATTCCGACATTCAGGAAGACACTGCAGGAGAGATTTAACAATGACAGAACAAAGACCAGTACAAGCACAGGAATGTTTAGAACATCATATGCTTTTAAAGGGTCAGCTGGATAGAATAAATCATTTTCTGTTCGGAGACCCGGAACATCCTGATGATTTATCAGTGACAGCAAAGGTAAACCTTATGTTTAATGTACTACTTGAATTAAAACGCTGGGCAATAGGAGCTGTATTTACCTTTGCCGGATGCTTAATATTTCTTGGCAGCCACTTTGCAAAAATGGATAATATAACGATAAAACTTGATGAACATATTAAGCAAACCGATACAAGGCTTCAAAGCTTTGAAAAACGTCTTGTTAATGTTGAGTCGGTGATTTACAAGGGAGCTAAGCAATGAAACTATCACAATACTTTGACCTGTCAGAATTTGAATACTCTGACACAGCAAGAGCAAAAGGAATAGACAACACTATCCCACGAGAATTAATCCAACACATTGTAAGGTTGCATGACAACGTGCTTTACCCTTTACGAAAACTTGTCGGCCATCCTGTAAGGATTACAAGCGGGTACAGGAATCCAGAATTAAAAATCGGCGTATCAAACAGCCAGCACGCAAAAGGACAGGCCGCTGACATTGATGTTGTAGGGCAGTCAAATCTTGCAATATTCAACTGGATACGCAAAAACTGTGATTTCGACCAGCTTATTCTCGAAAAAGCCAACGGGGTTGAATGGGTGCATGTGTCATACAACTTTGAAAACAATAGAAAACAATGCCTGTCATACGACGGAAAACGCTACGTTGCTATATAAAAGAGCGATTAAGTTATAACAACTAAAATCTTGTTTTAAATAAAACAATTTTACTTAAAGAAAGGCGGAAAAAATGGACGAAAAAATGAAAAAAGCATTACTCGACTGCTGCGAAAGAAACTGCAAAGTGATTTCACCAGATGTTGTAGCATTCGCAAAAGACCTTGTAAACACAGCTATTTTAACCTCTGAAAACAAAATTGATGATATGTTTACACCAATCATCAACAAAGGCTTTGAGGTTCTTGATGAATATCTCTTAAAACAGATTGATAAAATAGACGGAGCAACAGCATAATGTTTGATGTCCCAAAAGCTGTTGAGTCTGTATCAAACGCAATAAAAGGCATATTTGACTACGCCTCAACATCAAAAGAACACCAGTCCGAAACGCAGATTATCAAAGATAAAAAGAGGCTAAAGAAAGCCACAGATATTGCAGAAGATGCTTTCAAGCTTATGTTTAAAAACTTTGAAAAGCTCTCGGAATTTGACCAAAAACGTCTTAACAATCTTTACGATAAATTTCAAGAATACAACTAAACATATACTTGATGCAGCAACGCCCTCTACATTTCGTAGGGGGCTTTTTATATCTTTTCAAAATTATACAAAACTTTTGGACTTCTTACAGGATTATCCATATATGAGCCCGATAGAATCGGAGTAGGCAGAATTCTGTATGTACAGTTGAATATATTACTCAATTCATTTTTTAACGTGTTTAAAACTTCCAGAGTCGCTTCTTTTTGGTTTAACTCAATATTTATATTATCGTTTAA
>ULWS01001308.1_pt1 | contig 34398 bp, 34 predicted proteins | sample 1960591 | NCBI WGS metagenome assembly ULWS01 (sample SAMEA4835818, study PRJEB28245) | human gut metagenome | biome: gut microbiome; material: fecal sample | place: Denmark | collected 2008
TTTGCAGGGATTCTCATTGCATAGAAAGAACGAATTACATAAACAAGAGCAATTACCAGAATTACTGCTCCGGCAATCTTGGCATGAGCCTTGAATGCAGGATTGATAGCAATTTCCATTGCCAGCAAACCAAACAGAGTCGTAAATTTGATAATCGGGTTCATAGCAACTGATGAAGTATCCTTGAAAGGGTCTCCCACTGTATCACCAACGACTGTAGCTGCGTGGAGTTCAGTTCCTTTTTCATTCATATCAACTTCAACAATCTTCTTTGCATTATCCCAGCATCCGCCGGCGTTTGCCATAAATACAGCCTGAAATAGGCCAAATACAGCAATTGCAATCAGATAGCTTACAAAGAATGATACAGGTGCTGCATTATCACCAACAGGGGCAGATAAGCAAGCTAGAGCCAGAGCAAAGCCAAACAAGGCTATAAATATATTATACATACCTTTCTGAGCATATTGGGTACAAATCTTTACTACTTCTTTTGAGTTAGCAAGATTAGCACACTTATCATCAGCTTCACCAAGTTTAATATTATTCTTAATGAATTCTGTTGCAGAGTAAGCACCTGTTGTTACAGCCTGCATGGAAGCTCCTGAGAACCAGTAGATAACGGCTCCGCCCGCTATAAATCCAAGCAGTGTATACGGATTTAACAGGTTCAAAATCATCTCTGGCTGAATTCCAAGAGTTTCCTTAATTACAAGAATTAATGAGAATATCATGGTTGTAGCACCAACTACAGCTGTACCAATTAATACCGGTTTTGAAGTAGCTTTGAATGTATTGCCTGCACCGTCATTTTCTTCCAAGTATGTCTTTGCATTCTCAAAATCGGGTTTGAAGCCGTAATATTTTTCAATACCTTCTGCAACATTAGGAATTTCTTCAATTAACGACAGTTCATATACTGATTGAGCATTGTCCGTTACAGGACCATAACTATCTACAGCAATTGTTACAGGCCCCATACCAAGGAAACCAAATGCTACAAGACCAAATGCAAATACTGAAGGATAAATCATCACTTCGTTTGGAATATACTGACTTGCAAAATAAGCCAATCCCATAAGAAGAACAACAATTGCACCAATCCAGAAGCCAGAGAAGTTGCCTGATACTATACCTGAAAGTATTGTAAGTGATGCACCACCTTCTTTAGAAGCAACTACTACCTCGTGGGTATGTTTTGCTTTAGGACTTGTAAACACCTTAGTAGCTTCCGGAATGAGAGCTGCACCCAACGTTCCGCAAGAAATTATTATTGAAAGCACAAGCCATAAGTTTTCACCCATTTCGCTTAATAGATAATAACTTACACCGAAAGTCATTATGATTGATAAGATTGAAGTTATCCATACAAGACTTGTAAGCGGCGCTTCAAAATCAAATTTCTTTTCAGGTACTGCAAACATTTTTGTAATAGCACCATTAATCCAGTATGCAATTACAGAAGTAATAATCATTAAGAATCTCATCGTGAAAATCCAGGCAAGTAATTGCACCTGAAAATCTTTAAATACACCTAACAGAATGAAACTAACCAGAGCAACTCCTGTTACACCATAAGTTTCAAACCCATCAGCAGTAGGTCCTATAGAATCTCCGGCATTATCCCCTGTGCAGTCTGCAATAACACCAGGGTTACGAGGATCATCTTCTTTAATACCAAACTGAATTTTCATTAAGTCAGATCCGATATCAGCTATTTTTGTAAAAATACCGCCCGCAACACGAAGTGCAGAAGCACCTAAAGATTCACCTATTGCAAACCCTATAAAACAAGCTCCGGCAAGCTCTCCAGGAACAAATAAAAGTATTACAAGCATCATGATAAGTTCTACTGATACAAGTAAAACACCAATACTCATACCGGCTTTAAGCGGAATGTTTAAAATTTGCAGCGGGTTGCCTTTTAGTGCGGTAAATGCTGTTCTTGAGTTTGCAAGTGTATTCATTCTTATGCCAAACCAGGCAACAAGATATGAACCAAGAATACCTAAAATAGACCATCCTAAAATGATAAGAACAGATTTCAATTCCATTCCTTGCAAATACCAGAAATAAAATGCTATACACAAACCAATTAAAACTTCTAAAGCAATTAAAAACTTACCCTGTTGAACAAGATATGTCTTGCAAGTTTCAAAAATAGTATTGCCTACAGCGTTCATAGCCTCATGAACTTCAACTTTTTTCACCTTTAAAAACTCTATAAGACCGAATATAACACCAATAACAGAAACAATTAACCCTACAACCAGAAGATTGTAACTAAACGGATTTTCTGCTTTGATGTTCGGAACTACAAGAGAGGCCTCTCCGGCAAAAGCCGGTGCCGTTAAAATCATTGCAGTTAGTGCTGCAAACAATGATTTTAACATTGATTGTTTTTGTAACATAACTCTCTCCTTTTAATGTAAAAACTCAAACACTAATAAAGGTATTATATAAAATTTGTAGAAATAATACAACCATAATAAGAATATTTAATTTGACAAACCATTATGCTCTTGTTATAAATATATATATTAAAACAAGCGTGGGCATGTGGTGGAATGGTAGACACGCTAGTCTTAGGAACTAGTGCTAACGCGTGGGAGTTCGAGTCTCTTCATGCCCACCATTTAAAAAGAAGTCATTAAGACTTCTTTTTTTATTGTCAAAATGGGGCTTTTCGACTCTGCACTTGTTCAAACAAGGTAGACACCAAAAACAATTAATCGTCAAAACTTAATAATAATTAGAGTTTTAGAAGTTCGAGCATATTTTTATTGTTTTTTGTCGTCAAAATTATTGTTATATAAAGCTTTTGAGGCAAAATTAGAGAAATTTTGTTCGTATTCTTTTTGCTCTTTTTTAGTTTTAAACTTTTTAGCCTCTTGTTTTGCTGACAATTTCATTAAACATAAAATTAAATCAAAAATAGCTTTTGCTCTTTCTTCCTCTGTTGGATTTGAATTGTCAAATTTAACAATAAAATTAGGTTTCTTTGTTGTCATAATGTTCTCCTTTCTTTTAAACAGAAAATTATTTGTTCTATAATAGGGATAATGAAAGGAAACCATGTTTAATTTTTATTTAAATAATAATTCAAAAGATTGGCTTGATATAGTTGGTATTGTTGGACAAATATTGGTTCCTATTATTGTTTTAATAATTTCTATTTTATACACAAATTCAAGAAACAATAACTTAGATAAACAATTTACACAACAATTAAAACAACAAAAAGAACAATGGCTAAGTGATGAATTTATAAAAAATGAAGCAAGAAAAATTATAGAATTTAGAGATATATGCTTTAAGTCATGTGATTCTGCTATTTGGCTGATAAATACTTTATTTTCAGCTCAATATTTACATGGCTTTTATATGGATGAAAATAATAAATATTTATTAATGGACACAATAAATATGCATTATAAAGAGGCAAAAAAAATTCCTGATTTTTATTTTAAAAATCAAATGATATTTAAGAAATATGGAATTGGAGCAGAGATTGAGTATATTTCTATGATATTAGAAATAGTTGCGGTTAGTTTAAAAAATTCTAGTGATTTAATATATAGTTTATTTAAAGAAAATGAGCAAATAAAAGAATATAGACATAATAAATATAAAGAATTAATTGATTTTCTTGTAACAGGATTGGATTTACAATTTTCCATTATAGAAAATTCGTTTAGCGATGAAAATATAAAAAACGAAATTATAAATTTGAATTTTGATGAAAAATTGAATAAATACAAAAATTTTATTATTTCAAAAATAATTGGTTTGGAGTTTGCGTTAGAAAAACTAACCTTAATTGATTATGAAAATATTCCAGTTACTCTAAAAAGTATATCTAAAAGAACAATTCCTGATTCATTAATTTAGACTTAGTTAAGCAACTTTTCTCAAATTTATACTATCAATCATTCTACCAAGTTCAAACATTTCAAAAGTACGGACTTTTTCAATAAATTTATTGATTATAAGTTCTAACTTTGTAACTTCTGCACCATATTAAAAAACAGGATAATTAATTATCCTGTTTTTTTCTGCTGTTTTTGTATTAAACCAAACATTTCAATCATGTACTGCTAATATGATTATTGCCTAAAAAGAGGCATTGTGTTTAGGTTCTAGCCCGGCGTTTTTATGTTAAGATTTATTTATGTCAAATATATTCCTAAAAACAGAGAGATTTATTTTAAGATACCTAACTCAAGAAGATTTCGAAGAATTAAAAGAGATATTACAAGACAAAGATGTTATGTATGCATGGGAATATGAATTTTCGGATAATGATGTTCAAAATTGGATTGATAAAAATTTAGAACTTTATAAAAAATACAATCTCGGCTACTTTTTAATGGTTGAAAATATATCAGGTAAGATTTTGGGGCAGGCAGCCTTAATGCCCGAGATAATAGACCAGCATAAATATTATGAAATTGGATATATTTTAAAAAAAGAATATTGGCATAAAGGTTTTGCTACTGAAGCCGCAAAAGCCCTAAAAAACTATGCATTTAATAATCTAAACTTGAATGAAATTATATTTGAAATTCGTCCAAATAATATATCTTCTCGTAAAATTGCCGAGAACCTGAATGCAAAAATCACCGGCAAATTTATCAAAAATGTCAGTAATAAGAAAATGCTGCATTTGATTTATAAATTAACACGATGCTCGTAACGAAAAACTCCAAGAATCAAAGAGCCAACACCGCAAAAATTATTTTTACAAGTTTTATAAAAATTATGAAAACAAACAGCATCTCATTTAAAGGAATAAATATATCAAATGCAAATCTTCTGGGACATAAGATGAGTATTTACAAACTTACGCAAAAAGATGCACCCCTTATTGAAAAATTGGAAAAAGAAGTAGATTTAAAAGAACTCATTCCAAATATTGATAAAAATAATTTTGAAATATTCAATGCTATTTTACAAGGCAGCTTTAGACACGCATTAGACAAAAACAAACACAGTATGCTGCTCACTTGCGATGATAAACCCTGTGGAATAATGGTAAATTTAAACAAAACTGCCTGTCATTTTGTAAACTACATATGCACTTGGCCAATAGAGCCTGAGAAAAAAGCTCCATTCGGTGCTCAAACACTCTTTGAAGAAATGTTCAAAAATTTTCTTAATTCTCAAGCCAAATTTATAGAACTTTATGCAATAAGATTTGGAGATGCTATCTCCAAATACATGAGAATTGGGTTTACCCCAAGAGGTGGAGATAATGACGTAGAATTGATGAAAATCTCTAGAGAAAAAGCCCTGGAAAGCTATAAAAGACTAAAAGAACGCATAAATCTTGAACCAGCAAATAATAAAGAAGATATAGATTTATTAAAAGAGCTAAAGTATTAAGTTTTGTAAATATTTTTAACACGTCTGAAATCACATCATTATTATATACTTTATATACATGTAAGACTAAGATGGGACATAGAAAATGACACCGACATTAGGCATGTACAGTATGAATATGAATGGATGGCAAGGCTTGTTTCAGCAAGGTCTTGGTATGCTCGGCGGAAGTTCTATGGGCTATGGCAATTATGGCAGTTTTGGAGGAGGCGGTATTTTCACAAACTGCTTTGGCGAACCTAATTATGATGCAATGGCTGGCTATGGAGTAGCTAATGCACTACTAGGAGTCGCTGGACAAGCAATAGCAGCAAATCGAAAAGAAAAGGCACCTGAAGTTAATTACACACAAGAACTTTCTAAGATAAGCAAGGAAATTGAAGCAAAAGAAATAGATAAGGCCGAACAAACTGATATTATAAATACTAAAACCGACGAAATTAAAACTGCAACAGATACAAAAACAAAGCTTACGGGAGATTTAAAAACAGCAGAAAGCAATTTGAATGCTTACAAAAAAGAATTAAATGATGCAACCTCATTAACTGAAGAACAGCGTAATACTATTGAGTCAAAAATTGCACAAGCTGAAAAAGATGTAAAAGCAATTGAAGAAAAAATTGCAGCTCAAGATGACATAATTAATAAAGCAACCGAGGCAAAACGCAATGCAGAAACAAAAGAAGCTGCTTTACAAAGTGAAATAGATGAATTAAAGAAAAAGCAAGCAGAATACCAGAAAAATCTTAATACAAAAACTCTTGATGATGCTGACGGCAATGTCTTGCAAAGAGCCAGAAAAAGCTGCATGGATGAAACATATAACGAACAAAATCAAGCATCAAAAGCCGACATCAGAAGAGCTTTCAATACCTTTATAAAAGCAGATAATGACGATGATAAACGAACTGCTGCTGAAAAAATTAAAGAAATGTATGGTTCTAATTCAAAATTAGCAGATGATTTTGCTAAGCCATACAGTATAGTTGAACAATGGTTAAAAGAGCACCCTTCAAATGATTAAGTATTGTAACAAAATATATTGATACTAAAATTCATAAAAAGTTAAATACTTTATATATATGTAAGATAAAAATGAGAGTATAAAATGGGTTACTACACAGAAATAAGCAATAGTCAATATGCAGCGAAAGACACCGCACTCTATAATCGTCTGAATGGAGTTAACGGTCATACTTTCCTTGGAACATTTCTGGTAAGCAATACGACAAATATTTTCGGGATGGCAGCACAAGCCATAGGCAATAATGGGTCTGAAAAAGGTGATGTCACCGGCCCTGAAACAGAAACTGACACTGTAGACACAGATGCCAGCAGCAAAAACATTTCAAACTTTACGGCAGCAATGAAGGCTTTCGGAAAGAATCCGACTAAAGAAACAGCACAAGCATTAAAAAAAGCATATGAAGCTGATCCAGAAAATCCTACAATTAAAAGGTATTGGAAAAACTATGAGTCTAAAGTTAATGAAAAACTAAAGGAAGCATAATACAAGTTTATAACCCCATCTTACATCTTACAAAGTTTTTATCCGCTCTTTGCGGATTTTTTTTTGCATTAAAAAGGCCGGTTTTGAAACCGGCCTTTTTAATTAACCTCTTATACCTAATTCTTTAATTAAGCTTCTGTAACCTTCAAGATTCTTTTCTTTTAAGAATGAAAGAAGTCTTTTTCTTTTACCTACCATCATTAAAAGACCGCGTTTTGTAGCAAAGTCCTTTTTGTTAGATTTCATATGTTCAGTAAGTTCTGAAATCTTTTTAGTTAACATAGCAATTTGTACTTCTGCAGAACCAGTGTCCTTTGCATTAGCACCGAATTTTTCGATAATTTCTTGTTTGTTCTTTAAGTTCATTTTTTCTTCCTTTTCTATTTGCTCCTTAGTAAGGCGTAGGTACCACCCCAGCCCCCACCGGGCACGTGTACTCAGAATCTTACTCACGTAAGAGTCCACAGGGGTAAATATAATATAAACAAACTCAAAATGCAAGCTTATCCTATTGCGTGGTATGAACCTATTACATAAAACATTTTTACCAGCGGCATAATTTCTTCAAAAGCCTTTTTTATTTTTTCATCAAGAATATGCCCTTCAAAATCTATGTAAAACACATATTCTCCAAGCTCCTTTTTGGAAGGGCGGGAGTCAATGTAAGACATATTTATATCGTGAGCATCAAGTATTGTTAAAATCTTACTCAGCGCACCTGCTTTATTCTCGGTAGAAAATGTAATACTTGTTTTATCATTACCTGTTTGAGGTGATAAAAATTTACCAAGCAGAATAAAACGGGTCTGGTTGTTTGTTTCATCATTAATATTTTCTTCTATTACCGGAATATGATACATTTCTGCACACTCAAGACTGCCAATTGCAGCTATAGACTTATCAGATGGAACAAGTGAACGTATACCGGCTGATGTAGAAAGAGTTGCTTCTTCAATCAATGAATCCGGAAAATTTTCTTGCAGATATCTTTTACACTGTGCAAGAGCCTGAGGATGAGAACGAACAACTTTTATATCAGATTTATGTTCTGCAAACCCGACAAGCGCATGTTCTACACCCATTGTTGTTTCTGCAATAATTTTAAAGTCTTCTTTCTTAAGCGAAGATAAATTATCAAGAGTTTCCCTTACGATACCTTCTATAGAGTTTTCTATAGGAATTACAGCAGCAATGTCTTCACTATTCTCATCTTTTAATGCTCGAATAATGCTGGAAATAGATTTCAAATTTGTACTTACACAATTAAGATTGAAAGAATCAATAAATGTATTTTTTGCAAAATCACTATAAGATCCTCTCGGGCCTAAAAATAAAAGTTTTCTTATTCTTGATGTATCTAATAATTCCGGTGCCATAATTATCCTTTTATAAACTATCTGTCGTTAGAAAAATCTCTTTGTAATATGTTATTAACTCTCTTAGTAGCCTTATCAATCTCGCCGGTCTTGTAATACAATCTGGCGATTAGCATTTCTCTTGAAGTAGTCGGTGCAGCATTGTATGCTCTTTGAGCGTATGACAAAGCGGTTCCGTAACGTTTTACTATTCCGTATACATCAGCCATTTCTTCATAGCATCTTGCTTTTACACTTGCATCGGTACTATTTTCTGCAATAGCTTTATACTCTTCCAAAGCTTTTACATACTGTTTTTCGTCTTTATTTTTACGTGCACTTAAGAATTGCAATTCCAGCTGTTGTTCCGCAGACAAACTCTGGTTGTTTTCCTGCACAGGTTCTACAGCTTGCTCCGGCAGTGAGTCATTATCATCAATAGGTTTTAATTCTTCAGTTGCATTAACAGAAGATTGAATATCTACATTTAAGCCTCTGTTCTGTTGAGATTCGTATTGCTGTTCTGCCGGCTGCTCTTCCTGATTTTGCTCTTCGGAGTCATTAGGTCTAGGCATTGTATTCATAACATTATTTATATCAACTGCTGCTTGCTTTTGAGGTTGATTGTTTTCCATATTAGCCTGTGCATCTGAAAGATCATTAAACGCTTTTACAATTAATAAAAAGAAGCAGGCCAGTATTACCAGTGTAATTATTAAAAACTTCTTTGAACCAAGGTCAAAATAATTATTATTCATAAATCAAACTCCTAACTTTTCTTTATTTAATTCTACACCAAAAGCAAACATTGCAAAATCATATTTTACAGGATCCTCCGGACAGAATTCCCGAAGTTTTTCGGTTAGCTCTAATACAGCTTTGAAATCATTACTTTTTCGATTTAAAAGTCCCATACTTCTGGACACCCTTGCCACATGGACGTCAAGAGGAATTAATAAGTCTTTAGGCTGCATAAATTTCCAAATACCTAAATCTACTTCTGAGGAGCGCACCATCCAGCGTAAATACATATTCATCCGTTTCATTGCGCCTCCGTTTGCTGGATTAGGTATCATATGATAAAAGCCGTGCTCAGCAGTTTTCGGAGCATTAGAATAAAAATAGTCAACAACTGTCTGCAAAAAATTTTCAGACTTAAAAGCATAACTAAATAGCTCTTCCAGTCCTTTTGATGAGCTGTAAAGCTTATTTAGGATTTCAAACACAGGTATTATATCGTAATCTTTTGCAAATCTATATTCCATTCCTTTTAGATTAGCAAAATCACCATTTTTTACATAATTTGCAATATCATTATCAGCTCTGACGAATAAATCATTGAGCTTTGAAATAAACATTTTGCGATTACCATATGCAAAAAGAGATGCTATAAAGCCTGCTAATTCTGCATCTTCTTTACCTTTATCATTAAAGCGGTGCAAAAATTGTATCGGGTCATCTTTTATAAAATCTTTTGTTTCATATTTCGCAGCGAGCGCGTCTAATTCTTCTTTTGTAATCATCTTATCTTCTTAAAAAACTCTTCTAATATTTTATTACATTTATCTTCTTCAATACCACCATACACTTTAATTTTTGAATTAGCAAGAGGCGGAGGTAAATACTGAGGGTTTGATAATAAAATACCGTATTCCGGATTATAAGCCCCAAAGTAGAGTGTTTTTATACCAGACTGAATTATTGCCCAGCTGCACATCGGACAGGGTTCAAGCGTAACATACATTTCACATCCGGTTAATCTGGAAGTATTAAGTTTTTTCTGAGCTTCTCTAATAGCAAGCATTTCAGCATGTGCTGTTACATCTTTATCTAATTCACGCCGATTATGAGCAGCAGCTATAATTTGCCCATCTTTTTTTATAACACAGCCGACAGGAACATCTATTTCACACCTAAGCGCCTGTTCTATTGCACTCTGCATTAATTATACTTTACTCCCCTCTCCCCAGATTTCATCGTCATAATAACCGAGTTCAAGGTGGCCTAAAATAACGGTATCTCCATTTTTTAACCCGTGTTTATGCAATTCCTCAAATACCCCCATACTTTTCAGGATATTTTGAAGTCTTACAACCTGTTCAGTATTTCTTGCATCTGTAACTTTTGCAAGCCGGTTTATTTTCCCTCCTGCTATTAAATACGTTTCTTTATCGAGTTTTGTTATTTCAAACGCACTGTCATCATTGTCATATGCACCTAAATCTTCTTCGACATCTATATTAAACTCAGGTTTTGGAATCTCATCAACCTTTTGTGAAACAAAGTACAGAAGTTCATTTACACCTTCTTTAGTTACAGCAGATATAGGGAAAATATCACTTGCAAAAGGTTTAAATTCTGATATAAATTTATCTAAATCCTCTGCGGCAACAGCATCAATTTTATTCAGCACCAGTATTTGATACAAGTTTGCCAGACTTTCAGAATGTTTTTTTAGTTCATTATTAATTATTTTATAATTTTCTACAGGGTTTTCAGCTGTCAAATCTACAACATGAATTAAAAACCTGCATCTTTCAACGTGTCTTAAAAATTCATGCCCAAGCCCTATACCTTCAGACGCACCTTCAATAAGTCCCGGAATATCGGCAAGAACATAAGAGCCGCCATCAGCCTTTTTAACTACCCCTAGATGAGGAACAAGGGTAGTAAATGGATAGTCTGCTATTTTGGGTCTTGCAGAGCTTACGGCACTGATGAAAGTTGACTTTCCGGCATTTGGCATACCCAGCAGTCCTATATCAGCGATTAATTTTAACTCTAACTCAAGTACTCTCTCAATACCTGGTTCACCAGGTTCACAAAACTGCGGAGCCCTCTTTTGAGCAGTTGCAAATCTTGCATTTCCGCGTCCGCCTCTGCCTCCTTTTGCTACAAGAACGGTTTGCTCATTTTCAGTTAAATCTGCAATAATTTTTCCGGTTTTGGAGTCTTTTACAACAGTTCCTAAAGGAACTTTTATATATAAATCCTTTGCACATGCTCCATGCATACCTTTTATTCCGCCATTTTCACCCGATGGAGCTTTAAAAACTGATTTGAGTTTAAAATCAAGAAGCGTAGACATATTTTCATCAGCAACGAAATAAATATCACCGCCTCTTCCTCCGTCACCTCCGGCCGGCCCGCCTTTATCTACATATTTTTCTCGACGCCAAGCAACCATACCGTTTCCGCCGTGACCGGATATTATTCTTATTTTTGCTTTATCTAAAAACTTCATATTTTTCACCATTTGTGCGGGTGACATCCCGCATTCAATTCATTTTATTTTGTACTATAATATTACTATGAACAAGATAAAGTATAAATTATTCAGTAACGAACCTGTTACATTAAATGAAAATTCATTAATTATGGCAATAGAATCCAGCTGTGATGAAACGGCCTGTGCTATTGTAAAAGGCGGACGAGAAGTAATTGCCAATGTAGTTGCATCACAAATAAAAATTCACGAAGAATTTGGCGGGGTAATCCCTGAGATTGCAGCAAGAGAACATCTTGAAGCAATAAATGTTGTCATTGATGAAACATTTAAACAGGCAGGTGTAACAGGAAAAGATGTCACAGCTTTTGCAAGTACAGTAGGTCCGGGGCTTGTCGGCTGTCTTCTGGTAGGAATGAATGCTGCTAAAACCCTTGCATTAGCATATGATAAACCTTTTATCGGAGTTAACCACCTAAATGCACATCTGGCAGCAAATTTTATTGACACAAATCTGGAACCTCCGTTTATTGCACTTCTTGTAAGCGGCGGTCATACACAAATTATAAAAGTAAGTTCTTTCTCTGAAATGGAAATTATTGGAGAAACTATTGATGATGCAGTAGGAGAAGCTTATGATAAAGTTGCGCGCCTAATCGGACTGCCTTATCCCGGAGGACCTAAGCTGGATAAGCTGGCACAAATTGGAAATCCGCACGCATTCAAGCTTCCAGAAGCTAAAGTCGGCGGGTATGATTTTAGTTTCAGCGGGCTTAAAACTGCTGTACTCAGACTTGTTAAAAGCTTTGACGGAAAAGAAATGCCTGTTAATGATATTTGTGCAAGTTTTCAGGAATGTGTTTCTTCAACACTTTTTAAAAAGGTTAAACACGCTCTGGAGGAAACAGGATATAAGCAGGTTGTTCTCGCCGGCGGGGTTGCTGCAAACTCTGAAATAAGGAAAAAGATTTTCAGCTTAAAAGATGAAGGTTATGATGTTTACGCTCCAATTATGAAATACTGTACTGACAATGCTTCTATGGTTGCATCATCTGCATACTTCTTTAATAACACATTTGATGATATTAATGTTGAGGTATTTTCCCGTGCTTAGGCCAGCTCAGGAGTTTTGTGAAGTTCGTAGAAAATTTTTGAATGCTCGGTAAAGCTTTCAGGGTTAGCACTTACGAACATCTTCTCATAACCGGCTGTTTGCGAATTGTTTAAAAGACCTAAACTTTCAAAATCATTCTTTATGTACTCAACAAAAATTTTCGCAGGATCTATAAATAGCTCTTTGGGAGCAAACTTTGTTAACAAAGACATCAAATAAGGGTAATGAGTACATCCAAGAATTATTTTATCAGGTGCAAATTTGAGCATCTCCTCTACATGCATTTCTACAGCAGCTATAGATTCCGGATTATCATAATTCCCGCTCTCCACTATCGGAACCCAATCAGGGCAGGCAAGTTCACATACTTCCAGAGCAGAATTATACTTCATTAATTCTTTTTTATACGCTCCAGAGTTTACAGTAGCCTGAGTTGCAAAAACACCTATTCTATTCACTTTCATAGAAGCAATAACTTTGGCACAGGATTGAATTATCGGATAAATTTTAAACCCGTACTCTTCTTTGATTATATCGTATGCTTGTGCAGAAGATGTATTACAAGCAATTACAACAGCTTTTACACCTTTTAACTTATAAAAATCAAGAATCGTTCTTGCATAGCTGACAAGCTCTTCTTTTGTCTTATCACCATAAGGCATATGTGCTAAATCACCGTAGTACAAAGTATTTTCTACAGGTAAAAGGTGTTTAAATCTTGCATATACGGATAAACCTCCGACTCCTGAATCAAAAAATCCTACAGGTCTGTTATTTAGATTGTTGTGATTTAATGTACTCAATTATACCCTCAGCTATTGCTTTTGCAGTTTTCTGCTTTCTTGAATCTGTTACAAGCGCAGCACGCTCCTCATCATTAGAAATGAAGCCCATTTCTACAAGGATTGCAGGAACAGTCGTATGATTTATAACATAAAACTTAGACTTAAACAAGCCTCTATCTTTTGTATCTATACCTTTAATTAAATGAGCATGAACTGTTTTGGCCAGCTCTTTGCTGTAATCGTGATAATAATGTGTTTCTATACCCTTAGGTTCAACAGCAACTGCGGAGTTAACATGAATGCTGACAAATATTTCCGGCGCTTCATTCTCTGAAAATTCCACTCTTTCCTGAAGCGATACATATTTATCATCTACACGCGTAAGCGCAACTTTATACCCTTTCGACTTTAATATTGATGCCACTCTTTGTGTAACATCCAGAGTAATATCTTTTTCATTGATACCTTCTCTTATTGCACCATAATCGCTTCCCCCGTGGCCTGCATCAAGAACAACTTTACCTTTTGTAGAAGGCTTTTTAACAGGAGCAGTAACAACTGGAGTATCCTTAACATTAACAACCCCTTGAGTAATAGTAATTTTTATTGCTTTGCCATCTACACTCTGGTCAATTTTTACAACATCACTCTCATTTAAGCTCATTGATGCTCTGACGCCTATCTGCGGAAGCAAAGAAAAGGTCAGTTCTTTATAGTACGTATTTTGAAGAGTTTTAATTAAATCTAGCTCATTATAGCTTTTTACATTGAATAGATAAATATTTAAACCCTTATCATCTCTAAGAATAGAGTGCACTACAGGGTTAGTAAAAGACAAAATCAGTTCATTTGTTTTATTATCTATCTTACGCACATACCCTTTACCTAAATTTGCCACACAGTTTACTAAATCAGTGTGTTTTAATTTATCTGCATTAATAAAAAGCAAAGACTGTGCATCCGCAGAAAACACAGGAATATATTTTTCCGGTTTGTCTGTTGTGACAACAAGCCTTGCTTTGTTATATTCAAATTGGCCTATTTTTGCCACATCCTTACACGAACCATCAGGACAAATTTTAAGCTCTTTATTCCTAATTTTTGTATCAACAAAAGTATTAGGCATATCTATAACAACACGCTTTGGGCTGTCCAGATAAAACATTTTTGAAGCAGTAATCTGCCCCAGCCCGCTTACCAGCAAACCTCCGTTTTTTATATAATATCCATTTATATAATACTTGGTTCGAAGCTTTAAATCTGAAGATAAATCAATAGAAACAACAGAATCATATGTTTTTCCGTCAGAGTTATTAAGTGTAGAATTTTCAAACGCCTGCTGGATATCAGCAATAACCGAGTTTGATGCATTTACCGTATTCTGGGGGATTGTAACCTTTTGCACAACCTGAGAATTTACTGCAACGCTTGAATAGGTCAAATTCTCAGCTTTCTCTTCATATATTGGGTTAAAATAATCATTCGTTAAGGCTAATTTTCCGCATTTTACAACAATATTTCCATTTACATTAATCAACTTGATTTTTGAAGTATCAACCCCTTCTTCAAACGTAATAACAGCCCTAACTACATCCGGATTTGTTGTAAATTGAGAGAGTTTAATCTCTTTAATATTTGATTTTTCAAATATAAGCTGCTGTTTACCGCCTATTAACACAGAATTTTCTATATCAAAATAAATCCTGTTAGGATTTTCAAGCTTTGAATACTTAAATTCTTTTTGGAGCCCCTCTGAAGATTCCATAATATTAAGATAAACCAGCGCAGAATTATCATCATAATTCAACGACATAACTTTAGAAGGCTCTGCAAATACTGCACAAGTCTGAAATAAAAATACTATAAATAATATTATAAGAAAAAATATTCTCTTCATTTTTAAAACAGAACTCCGCCCAAATCCTCAATATAATTCTATCAAAATCGAAAATAAAAGTAAATTAGGAAAGGAGTATAAGTAAAACAAAAGCTTGCAGAATAAACTGCAAGCTAAAATTTTTACGAGAGAAAGAGAGAAATTATAACTAAATCTTTTTTAACCGTGCAAAAGACGGTCTATTTCATAAACTTTTAAAATGAAGGCTTCTGTCTGCTCCTTAAGCCACAATGCAAAAATTTTGATTTCATCTCTGAAACTATAACATCCGGGCCACATTGCATACATAATCTATACTCCTTATAATGTGCTTAACCTTACATCATGTATAACGGCATTTTTCAAAAAAACTTTAGGATTTTAAAAGACATTGTTACAAATCGTTACATCATTAAGTTATGTAACAGATTTTTTAAAGCCTGAAATTTGCAAAAATTTATATACTTTATACATATGAGGTATTAAGATGGGCACAAATGTAAGTAATAATGTAAATACAACTGAAAGAACTTATAAACCGCAAGCTTCACAGAGCGGACAGAAAACATCTGCTCAAAATTCAATTTATGATGCGAAGCAGCCTCAAACTCCTGATAATGGAAGCACTGAAAATAAAAATATCTCAACTGAAATAGATAAAATTCTTGAAAAAATTTGTGAAAAATTCAAGAAATACGGACTAACTGTAGAAGATTTAAAGAAAAATCCGTTAATTCAAAAGGTTTGCAATCTAACAGATGAACAGCTTGCAAAAATTCCTGATAAAGAAAAAGCTGTAAAAATGTATGTAGAATGTCTTGAAACAGCAATTAAAGATTCAATAGTTGATGGAAAAATCGACTTAAATCAGGTTTCAAAACTTAGCAATGATTATTTTATTGCAGTTTCTACCGGATGGACAATTGAAGGCTTTAAAAAGCATAACAGCACACACGAAAAGCATTCATTAATCGACAGATTAATTGCTTCTGGCTGCTTACCAAAAGATGCAACATTAGAAAATACCCCAGAGCCTCAAATAAAGAGAGCAATCAGAAGATATTTCAGACAAATTATTAAATATGCAGAAAGCAATCCTAGTGAAAAAGATATTAAACTACAGCTGCAAACATTTGGCAGATTGTTAATCAACTCTTCTGAGCAGGAAAAAGCCCTCTTCCTTGAAGTTGTGCAAACATTATATCAAAGAAACAGACTAAAAGGTTTAGAAGCATTATTTGCCAGCTGTAAAACAGATAAAACAAGACAAGCAGTTGCAGCAGAAGCTGGTTCTCCTGAATACATAAAAGAACTTACCACCACCCCGGATGCTGACGGTCAAGTTATGAGCGAAGATGATGCAACAGCCGCAAGTGCACTGATTGCAGAAAACCAGTCTGAAGAAGATAGAACACAGGCTCATGAAGACTATGACAACGCACGTGCTGAATGGTTTGAAAAGAATAAAGATGCTTTAGAAGCTCTTGATCAAAAACTTAAAAAGGCTGAAGCTGAAGGCGTTGAGCCAGAATTAACAGATGCTGAAAAACAGTTATTAATTGAAAGACAAAACTTTATCAAAGCTGTATCTGCCGGTGAATTTATAGGTGTTCAAGAAAATAAATTCTTATCAGATGAATTTAAAGAACTTCACTTGAGTGACTTAAATAAAGATGCTTATGAAGTTCCTGATTACAAAGATATTCTAAATCAGATTAACGAATATATCGAAAAAAATCCTAATGCCTTGACAACTACCAGCAAAGAACAGTTTACAAAGACAATGGATAAAGCCACAAACGGTAATTATTCAACTGTAGCTTCAGGAAGTGATGCCGAACTAAAAGCTCCTGTACAGACAAATACAGAAAAAGAAGATACAACTCCTGATTTAGGATTTGCAACTAGAGAAAATGTTGATACTTCAAGATTGACAGCTCTACGTCAGCAAATTATGACAACAGATAACAAACAGAGTTTTAAAGTTGAAAAAACTAATACAACAAATCCTATCAAAACTGCAAATACTTTAAATGAAAAAATGAGCGAAGCTGCTAATAATCAGGATAGATTAGCTATAATTAAAGAATTTTTCGAAAAATCTCCTATGTTGAAAAAGGCATTAGAAAAATATGTCATCGGAGCTACAGATTCATTGACTATTCTTAACGCTCTTCCAACAAATGCCAGAAAATACCTTGCGCAAAAATTAACTCAAAAAGGGTTATTAAAAGAAGAAGATATCGAAAAATTGAAATTATCAATTAACGAAAAACAGCTTCTTATAACTATGTATCGCAAAATACAAAAACCAGAAGAAGTTTAAATTTTCTCAGGCAGCCGGCGAGTTTATCGCCGGCTGCCTTCATATTTCTTAATATTAAAGCAATTTTTCTTGTTATCTATACTTTATATATTTAACGAGGAAGAATTATGAGCTTTTTATCTGGGATTAAAAATTTCATAAAGACAGAAATTTTAGGTATTGAAGAAACAAATACTGATATTCAGAATGTAAAAAAAAAGGATAACACACCAGTTATTGAATGTGAAACAGAAAAGCCTGTAGATAAATATGAAAAAGGAGATTCTGATAAAAGTGAAGCTAAAATTGATAAAGGTATGAGCAAGAAGGCTCTAGAAGAAAACCTTAACAATATTCCAAGTAAAAACTTTGATATCAAGAAAATGCTTAAAAACGGGCTGATTGAAAAGGTTGCAGGGATAACCAAAGAAGATTTTAATAAACTTTCTGACAAAGAAAAAAATCTCATTATTTCTGCTGTAAAATATTCTGTTGTAAAATTTGATGCCTTGAAAAGCCAGGGAAAAATTAATGCAAATGCCAGCGAAGAAGAGTTAATAACTGCATTTGCTAATGTTTTATTTGAAGCACTGGAAAGCGGCGATTTTGAAAACTCTAAAGACTTTGAAAACGCTATAGGAGATATTGTAAAAGATTTAGGCGAGAATTTTGACAAACGCTCAAATAAAGACCAAAAAAGACTTTTAAAAAAACGCCGTTTAATTGCAGAACAAAATCTTAAGAGCGAACTTGAGGCAATAAAAGAGCTGCCGGAAGAAGAAAGAGCTGTGGCAGAAAAACGTATTAGAAGACGTTATCGTCATATATTCCGCGGCCGTTTTTTAGATATTACAGCTCAAATGAATTCTGAATGCGGCGTAAATGCTATAATTTTATTAGATTCTAAAGACATGGCTTTTGGAGCTAAAACTGTTTTGAGAACCAGATGTAATCAGGAAGAAAAGACCAGAACTGCTGATTATGCAAATTATGAATTTACAAGAGGGTTAATTAAAGATTATAACGAAATTGGAAATCCTGTAGAAGCAGAAGTGCTTAAATGTTATACGCAGACATTTATGGAAGAAAAATCAGCAGATGCTGTTATTGAATACCAGCAAAATTACAAAGAAGACAGAAATAAATACGAAACAGCACTAAAAAAACAACGAAACGGGCTGCCGTTAACTGATGAAGAAAAAGAGCTTTTAGCCGTAATGAAAAGCGAATACTACACAGCAACAGCTCAAGGTATCGGGCAGGGTGCTCTACATAACGTTAATATGACATCCGGGCAAAAGGCCGAATTTCTTTCTAAATGGGAAGAAGATGCTAAACAATACAGTGACTATCATCAGGTTGTCCAGAATGTAAAAAAAGAAATCGACAAAAATCCGGAATATAAAGAGGTAAAAACAAAGCTTGCAGAAATTAAACAGGAAAAGAGTGCAATTATCCCGCACAAAGTAAAACATATAGAAAAATCTAATCCTGAAGAAAAAGCAGCTGAACTGACAGTCGTAAAAACATATTCAGAGCAAAAAGCAAAAGCTGTCGTATCTAATCCCCAGATAAAGGTAAAAAATCGTTCAAACCCGGTTATAATTGCCAGAGATATTCAAGATTGCGGTATCCAGGAGGCTATAAAGACATACGGAAGTGATGCAATACAGGTAATATTAGATAACTCAAGCTTTAAACACCTGCGTTCAAAACTTACCACTATAATAAGATCTTATGATTTAAAAAGTCTTATTGATATTACTACAAACTGTTCCGACAGTTCATTTATCTACATATGCAGTATCGTAAACAAAGATTTTATCCCTAAATTAAAAGAAAATAGGGAACACACAAAAGGTTTATGCTATGCTGCTGACAAGCAGGTAAAAAATATTGAAGGTGAATATGCAAATATTTAAAAAACTGTTATACAATATACTGGCAATTCAGGAAAAATTACTCAGAGCTCAGCTTTCAAAAACAATTGGCGTAAAAAATAACTCAAAAAAGAAACGCCACTACTTTGGAGGGTGTACTATCGACTTAAGTACTCTTGCTGAAAATGAAAAACAAAAACTTGAAGAAGAGATGACCTTAATCTTGAAAAAATATAATTATGAGCCGTATGAAATATTAAAATACATTGAAAAACAGGGTACTAAAGTATTTTATCTTGATAATGCCTCAAAATTTCTCACCCCTTTAGGTGAAAATGAGGGATTTATCTACCCTGCAAAGGGAAGCAAAGCACTTTACCTATCACTTGCTATAAATAAAAAGATTGCATTTAAAACAGATGAAATGTTTGTTTTATCAAAAGGTGCCATTAATAAATACTATTTCTTGTATCATTTTTATAACTGGTATGCTTTCAAAAATAATATAATGGGCTTAGATAGAGAAGCCCAGGAACTTCTTAATAAATACCTGTTTGAAACGACAGACACTAAAAATCTTCAGCTTGCAGATATCTACAAACTCAAAGATGCTATACGTCAGGATAAAGCAGCCATAGAATTTGTTATAAAGCTATGCCGGAATTACGAAGGAACAAAACAGGCACTCAAAAAAATGCATGAAGCAGGAAGTGCCAGATTATAAATATTCCTTAATCCATGAAGTAATGATTTTAGCAAGGGAATTATCACTCTTCAGCATAAGCATACCTGTTGAATTTGCTTCTGATGTATATGTTGCAAAAGTTGACTGAGCAAATTTCTTAAGATATTTTTCTGCTTCAGCACCTGAAACATCGTTTGTACCGGATATTGAAAAAATATCCATATTCAGATTGGCAAGCTTCACAGGAACATATAAACCTCTTGTTTTAACCACCGGAGAAAGCAGTACAATAGTTTTAGGCTTATTGGCAATCTTATCTGCTGCCAGAATTGCAGTACTTGCACCAATATCAGCACCTACAATAGCCCAGTTATTAAAAAATGTTTTTTTGCTATTTTCAGCCTTTACAAACTCTACAACCTTAATAACATCATCAGGATATTTTGCATAAGCTGAATTTGTCATACTTTTCCACGACGTTCTTACAAGTCTTGAGTTATAAACACTTTTTCCGTGCCCTCTTAAATCAATTTTTAATACTGCATATCCGCTGTTAGTTAATTCCTTAGGCAGAGTTTCCCACCACTGGGAAGAATATCCCAGTGAGTGTAATAGAACCACTGTAGAATAATCCTTTTTACCCTTCACCTTCGGGTACTCTAGAGTTGCTTTTATACCAAACCCGTCTACAGACTGCACTGAAATATCTTTTTTAACTGTTGAAGCAGAAAAAACCGGGTTTATTATTAGTAAAAACAATGTTAAAATAAGAATAATTCTTTTCATACATCCTCATTATAACACATGAAATTCATTGTTACAAATTGTTACAAAAAGGCAATTATTTAAATAGAATATACTTTATATATATATAAGAGAGTAAAAAATAAGGAAAGCTTATGGCAATAGTATTAGACACAAATATGAAATTATTTGCAGAGAGAATGAATATCACCTCTTCCAGAATGATTCAGGATTATGGTCTAAAAACTGTTGACGAAATTATAGAAGCTGAGGCAGCACAGGGGAACACTCAGGCTATTAATTATGCCAGAGAAATGTACAATTCTCCAGCCAAATTAATAAAAATATTCAAACTCACTGATGTAGAAAACAAGTTTGTAATCCTTCATAATATGGACGACAGAACAAGACAAATGGTTCTTCCTATGCTTGAAAAAGAAGATCTGGTAATGGGTCTGTACTTCTTTACGCAGGAAAAACTGCTTTCTATGCTTATGGAAGTTGATATTGAAGAGCTTGTTAATGTTATTATGGGAGCATTTCCGCTTCAAGAAGTAGTTATGATGTTTACCGAAGATGACCTTGCCGAGTTCTTCCAGAACGAAAAGCTTGAAAAATATGATGTTATAAATCAGTTAAAGTGTATGCCTCCGGAAGTTATGCAGAAATTTGTTGAAGGCGTTACAGGCAGACCATCAGAAGAAACAAATCCTCTTGATTTAATCAAAAGCATAGAAGAGCTTCCAATTGATCAATACAGAGATTTTATGTCAGCCATTGATCCGGACGTACAAAGACAGCTGACATTCCAGCTTACCAAACAGAAACCTGAATACTTACAGCTGTTCAGCAATGAAACTTACGTAAATATGTTATCAACAATGATGAAAACAGAAATGGTAAAACCTATGGTATTTCTTGAAAAAGACACACTTGTTGATATGATTTCAATCCTTCCGGAAGATTTAATGTCAATTGTCGCAGCTCAGGTTGATACTAAACAATTCGCAGAATTTTTGCTTGAAGACCATCTTGACCTTCTTGAAGGCGCATTAATGATTTAGAACTCTTTTTTATAAATTTGGTATAACTGTTCCGTTTTTAAATCTGGTGAATTTTTAATAGCATTTGCTATATTTGCAAGTGAAACAGTTTTTATTCCGGATGCATTACTTTCATTGTCATTATAAATAAGCGCCAACACTTCAAAAGCTTTTTTTAACAATGCGGTTTTATTATCCAGTTTTGCATTATAAGTATTTTGGATAAACGCAGGAGCATAATATAAAAGAGTCCCGCCGTTTTTTATTCCGTCTTTTGAGAGCCCTTCAATTAAATTATTTTTTGTATCCGTATCCAATTCATCAAAAGCTTTCTTTACGTTAATCAGATCTTCCTGCTTTGTTAATCTTGACATCAGAATTAACTTTACAATTGCACGCTCTTTTGGGGTTCTCATTGGTAATCCGAAATCATTTGCTTTTTTCATCAAAAACGAATCGTATACTTCATTTTCACTTTTTGAGTTTAGTTCATTTATAGACTCAATCCCCTGCATATAACTGTTATACACCGGATTTGTCATTACAAGTGAACCTTTTGGATTAATATGGCCGGCCACGCCCGCAACATCATATAAAAGATGTACAATATAAAGCTGTTTTGCCTCCGGTGTTACATTCTTGAATTTTGTTAAATTACCTTCCAAACATTCAGCAAAAACGAACTGCCCAAGATTAAAATCAGCCTCTAATGCATTAAGAATTTCTTTCTGATATTTTTGTGAGAGTCTGTTAAATGAAGGAATCTTTTTCGGCATGTATTTTAGCCCGATTAAAAGAGCTTCATCATGATCTTTTGCTTTAATTCCAGCTTGTCCTTCCACATCCGATACAAAGTTTTTGATTTTACCCAGGTCATTTATAACGGTATACGCAAGCATTGCATCCACATCTTCCGGTGTTTTTAAAACACTTAAAGTATAGTTTCTGAGTTCTTCGAAGTTATCGGGTGTTAATTTTATCTCATCATTCTGGCATTGCGTAAAGCTTTCATAATCATTGTTTAGAACATATTTAAGACATTGTATACCCGCCATTGTTCTGTCAAATTCAATATGCTTCTTCCCGAATAAAAATTTTGAGATTGAATCCGTATTATTACTGCTTTTCCCTTCCGGTGTTGCATTCACGTCATTTGTAAGCCAATATAGTTCAGGATATTTTTTCAGAAGCATTTCTGCAGACTTAAAATCATCTCTTTCGTTTAAAAATTTATTTATAAAAGCATTCTCTTTTTTGTTTGTTTGATTAACTCCTAAATAAGCCAGTGCAGTTGTTGTTCCTAGAGCAACAGTTTTTACAGCCGGTTTAATATTTTTTCCTGTAAAAGCAGGGCAAGAATCTTGATTGTACGCTTTTATATTATTTTGATTAAATTTTACAGAAAAAATATTTAGCTCCATCTGATTTTCCCTTTCAACTTCCACAAAAACATAAAAACGCAAACCCGGTAAAATTTGCTATAATATTTACAAATCTTTGCATAAAAAGCAATTTCTATTAATTTGCTGTTTTTATATATTAGTGTATCAAATAAGGAGTTAGTATGAATAATATTTGTGTTTCCGGAGCCAACGTAAATTTTAAAGCAAAACCTATAAAACCTGCAAATATTAAACCATCATTCGTTAATACAAGTAATGATTTTATGGAGTTAAGTACAACAAAAAACAAAAGTTTTTTGCACAAACTTACGAAAATTTTTAAAACACCAAGCGGAGCTGCTGCCGGAACTGCAGCAGCGGGAGGAATCGCAGTTCTTGCTGGCTCACAGGACTATACAAATCCGTACGAATTGAGTTTTCCTGAAGATGATAAGATAACATTTCCGAATGGAGAAGTGAAAAATTTGACAGATTTTGTTAATAACAACAGCATTGAATATACAAGGATAGAACGAAAGCCGCAAAAGATTGTAGTTCTTGAAGGTGGAGATAAAAAGTCTGAAATATATCTTGAAAAATATAACAAGACTCTTAACAAAGGTCGGTTTGGAACGAAACTTTCCAATGGACAAAGAGCTGTATTAGAATTCAATGAAGACGGAGAGATGAGTCTTAACACCGGGCGCTTATATCCAGCAATAGCTAGTGAAAGCTTAAACAGCGGAAAGAGCAGAATAATTGATTGGAAAAAAGCTCCGGCAGGCGAAAGTATTTCAGTAATTTATAATATTCCTTATAAGGCGACTTTTATTCCAAAAGGGACTTCTATAAATACTAAAACAGATTACAGAAGAGAAATTGATACAAAAGAAGATTCCATTTTAGTTGCAAATAGAACTTTCAGCGGAGAACCCCAAATAGATATAATATCCGTCAAAAATTTTGTCGAATATTATACTCCAACTCCTTATGAAGGTTCTAAACGAATGTTAGATAAATTAAAAGGGATGGTTAAGTACCCTGAAATTACAACACCCGCAGGAAATAAATATGAAGTTCACGGAAAATCATACCGTTCCGGCAATGTTGTATTAACTAAAAAAAGAACTACCGATAACTTGAGAAATGAATATTATTATGAGTATATGGATTTGTCAGTAGAAGAGTTGGATACATTAAATAAAATTTATAAAGATTTTATTGTTTCCCACCCTGATCACAAAGATAAAAAAGCGCATATGACTTTACTTATAAAGGACGGCGTATTTAATAAAAATCAAACTTTCGATGTTTATTCTTTATACTTTGATAACGTTGAACCGGCTTATATGGGTGTATATAGTGGAAATTCAATCATATGGGAACAAACAGAAAGTCAGCTGGAGTTTATAAAAAAATTCATGATTTAAAATAACGTAATACTAGCAAAATACTGCTCTCACATAGTAATTATCGTCTTCTCTCAGCATGGTCTGAATTGAATTAAAGTTTTCTGACAAAATTGAAATCTGAGCAGCTTTTTCTCTGACAGTGTATTCAGACTGAGAAGCGGAACGTTTGAGAATGCTGAGCATTGTTTGAGTATCAACCATTTCATAGAAAAATCTTAAAGCCTCAAGACACCAGTATAATTTAAACAATTGTTTGTTTATCACATACTTTTTGTCACGGAATATGAATTTATCCAGCTCATCCAGAGCTTGAACAGTAAATGTAAGGATAAAATTAACATATTCACTTACAAATTCATCAAACGGCTTAAGCAATTTGACACTGTCAACAACCAGCCTGCAAATATTTGCATTAATATCAATTGTCGCATCTGCAAATATTTTAGGAGGCATCTTACAAAATAATTTTCTGGACTCTAAATCAGAAGATATTATCTGGAAAATTTTTAGAGCTGCAGCTTCTCGAATTTTTCCGTCACATCCTGTTAAGACAGACACAAGCGCTCTGGCATCATTTTCAGAGTTAACATAATCAAATTTCAAAGCTGCAATTTGTTTTTGTGGTATATTTCCATTTTTAAGCAGCTCAAGCAGCTCTTCATGAGAGAACTCGTTCTCACACAGATAACAAGCCTGTTCAAAATTTGTATCTAAATCTTTATAAAAACCCGTGTTCAAATTTTTATCCTATTTATTGTATAATAACATTTTAGCATAATGTATAATGAATTCGGCATAAAAAATAGTTTTAATGTATGATAAGGAAAATCAAGAACCTTGTATAATATTCCTTAAGGAGACTATCATGAATATATTTGAAACAATACTGAGTAAAATATTAATATTTGAAAAAGAGCCCCAAAAAATAGGATTATCACAGCTTAAGGCTCAGCCGGTAATTAGAAAGGCCGAACCTTCAATAAAGAATAAAGATGTAAAATTATCTGACCTTATGCGCAGAGCTGGTTAAAACTACTAAATTACAGCAGCTGCAACGCAAGTGCTACACACGTAGAGAACTGAAACGCTGCTTTGCTGGACTACAAGTCGGACTTGCAACTCCAAGACAGCTCTTTTATTTACCCTACAATAACTGTAACGCTATAGCAGGCGTCTGGTTTGCTGTTGCCATAAGAGTCGCTGCAGCTTGCTGCAAAATCTGATTTCTGATATATGCGCTTGACTCCTCTGCAATATCTGCATCACGAATTGTTGATTGTGTTGAAACCAAATTGTCATAGCAAATAGAAATCTGTTCTAGAACACTCTCTAAGCGATTCTGGACTGCACCATATTCTGTTTGCTTCTTACTAATTTGGAGAATTATTCCATCAACATAATTTAATGTATCTTTATCTTCTATTTTTCCTTTTTTCAAACGGCCTAAATCGTCTAGCGCAAACCAAGCATTAAAGTTTAACCGACTTGATTCTGAAGAATTAATACCCACCTGCAAACCAATTTTCGCGCCAAAATTTACTCCTTTTATATTAGAAATTATTGCATTAGAATTATCTCCAACATAACTAAGTTCCTTATTTACATTGATATTATATGTGCAATCATATAATTTAGCTCCACCTCCTCCTGCAAATATCCCAACATCACTTACACCGTTCACTGTTCCATATACAGCGCAGTTATCAATCGCACTACCAATTTTACCACTAATTCCGCCTACAAAACTGTGTCCTGAAATATCGCCTGTAGAATAGCAATAGCTAACAGAACCCACATTTGTCCATCCTGCAAGTCCTCCAATGTAGTCATTTCCATATACGTCGCACGTAGAATAACAATACCTCATACTATCATAATTCAATATTCCTACTAATCCCCCGACATGAACATTTCCACTTACACGCCCTCCCTGAACATAACAGTTTTCTGTCGCTCTATAATAAGCCATATTTCTAAGAGCTCCTACAGTATTTTTTCCTGTTACTTCCGGATTTATTAAACCTAAATTTTTAACCTTCATTGTTTCCTGACTTCCAATAAACCCTTGATTATCTGAATTCGGACGATTTATATAAAGGCCGGAAATAGTATGGCCGTTGCCATCTAAACTACTTTTCTGGGATATCCCAGAACTTATTGGAATCCAGCCCCCTTCTCCATTCGCATTAAGATTGGATTTACAAAAATTACTTATATCAATATCTTCTGCAAGTACAAATTCACATGCTCCGGTAATTTTATCATCATTTGCCATTTGAGCGAGTTTAACCAGCTCTTCTTCTGTAGATATAGAATAACTACCTGATTTCAATTCTGAATTTGGATCTACATCTTCAAGTTTATCCATGGCACTTGTATCACGTTCTACTATATCCTTGAGAAATCCACGCTCATTTGGGACAAGTTTACTGCCATCTTCTAAATTCGGAACTGTAGAGTTAAAATCATTAAAAAGTTTTTTACCATTATACGAAGCTGTTTCTTTTATTCGATATATTTCATTTATAAGAGCCTGCGCTTCCGAATTCAATGCTGACAAAGATTTATTTCCATAATTCCCATTCTGCGCCTGAACAGCAAGACTTCTAAGCCTTCCAGCTAAATCTGATATCAACGACAACGTTTCAGAAGCTGTCAATACCATTTCTAAACCTAGATTAGCATTATCCTCTGCAATTGTATATGCATTCAATTTTGTTGACAAATTAGTATTTATTGCATAATTCGCAGCATTGTCTTTCGCATAATTTATCTTAGAACCCGTTGTCAGGCGTTCTATTGCTGTATTTAATCCGTTGGTTGATGCTTTTAAACCAGATTGGACTATTAAGCTTGATAGATTGGTGTTAATTTTCATGTTAACACCTCGCTTAAAAGCCTTAATAAACTAGAGTGTTTTACCCCCCCCCCCTACAGCTGTAAGGGTTTCAGGGGTTTTATTTACATCTGTTTTAAACATATCCATATATATAATATATTCCACATTTAATGATTTTATAACACGAAATTAACAAAATGTTACATTATGCCTTAATATTTCGTAAAAAAACCTTTTTTAAAAATGTATTTAGATATAAAATAGTATTACTCCAACGATTACGAATTAAGAAAGGACTTTCATATGGTGCTTGAAATGACTTACCCTCAGCTGGAACGAGCAGTTAATCCGACTCACGATATAAGACTTTTTTCAGGTCGCTCTAACCCGAAATTAGCTCAAGAAATAGCAGATTATCTTGGCACAACGGTCGGCCCGATGGTTATTAAAAACTTTGCTGATGGTGAAATCTATGTTCAAGTCAAAGAAAGTATCAGAGGTGATGATGTTTTTATCGTTCAACCGCTTTGCAATCCGGTTAACGAAAACCTCATGGAACTCCTTATAATGATAGATGCATTTAAAAGAGCAAGCGCTAAAACAATTACAGCAGTAATTCCTTACTACGGCTACGCACGTCAGGATAGAAAAACATCCGGTAGAGAAGCTATTACTGCAAAACTCGTTGCAGACCTGCTTACAACTGCAGGGGCAAACAGAGTTCTCGCAATGGATTTACATACAGGTCAAATACAAGGGTTCTTTAATATTCTGGTTGATCATATATTTGCAACTCCAATACTTGTAGATTATGTAAAAAGCTTAGGACTTAACCCTGACGAAATGGTAGCAGTAAGCCCTGATATGGGAGGCGCAAACCGCACAAGACACTTTGCAAAAAATCTAGATATCCCTATGGCAATTATTGATAAAAGACGCGATAGACATAATGAAGCAATTGCAGCACACATTATTGGAGATGTGGAAAACAAAGTGTGTCTTATGTTTGATGACATAATCGATACAGCAGGAACTATCTGCGAAGCCTCTAAACTACTGAAAAGCAAAGGTGCAAAAGCAGTATATGTAGGAGCTACACATGCAGTTCTTTCTGGACCGGCAATTGAGCGTTTGAAGACTGCACCTATCGAAGAATGTATTGTAACCAATACTATTCCTTGGAACAGCGAAGATTTACCATCAAATGTGAAACAGCTTTCAGTTGCTCCGTTGTTAGGGCAAGCAATATCACGCATACACGATGATGAGTCTGTTAGCTCACTATTCGGTTTTGAAAAAGAAATGAAAGTTTAAATAAACTAAACTTCTTTTATTAAGATATTAACATCAACATCTAATACTCTAGCAATATCAATGACTTTCAAGATTGTAGGGTTAATTTTACCAGTTTCAATCAAACTCACTGAATTTCTGGAAATATTAGTCAGTTCAGCAAGGCGTTCTTGAGAAAGATTTTTTCTCAAGCGCTCACTTTTGATATTAATTCCAAGATTTTTTAAACGTATTTTTTCTGACATAACATTTATATTTTCTTGTATTGCTAAAAAAACTATAAAAGGAAGCCAGCAAATTACATGACTTCCTTTTTATATATAAGGGCAGACTTAGAGCCGCCCTTTACCGCGTTTGATCTCTAGGACAAGTTCCTCTAAACTTAACAATAACTTGCTAAGTGGATCTAGGCGGCGCTTCTAATTTATCTCAAGTTTTTTACCTTTTGCAGTTTCTGTATCCTGCTTAGGAATTTTTACGCATAAAACACCATTTTTATATTCAGCTTTTGCCTCAGATGCTTTAATTGGCTGATCAAAAGATATTGTACGCTGGTATTTACCATATCTGAATTCACAGGTATGATATTTTTCGTTTATCTCTTTTTCTTCTTTCTGTTCTTTTTCTTCTTCTATTTCTGCAGTAATTGTCATAAAATCATTATCCAATTCTACATCAATATCATTTTTTTCTACACCTGGAAGCTGAACTTTTACTTTATATTCTTTGTCATTTTGTTTAATTTCTACTGCTGGACGCCAGATTGAATTTTTCTTGATTGTTAGTGGATTTGAGAAACTCGGATGCAAAAAAGTATCTCTTAGAAAATTATTCAATTCATTATGTATACTATCAAAATATAAGTCAGGTTCTCTTATCATTAGTTCTGTTTTCATCTGTCACATTCTCCTTTTGACTACACTCATAATATAAAGGAGTTCAAAAAAAGTTACATTAGACAAAACGGCTATGTTGAGATTATCAACATAGCCGTATATATATCAGTAATAAATTTATTCTTCTAAACTACCAGCTGTTTTACCCCATTTTCTTATTGTTGCATTCAGCATATTTTCGTGGTGTTTTTCTCTGTATATCTGGCATAAAAGTTTATATGCGTGTTTATTATACGGATCCTGATTCAAAATTGTTTCTAATTGTTCAATTGCAGAATTTGAACGTTTTGTATAATAATCAATAAGCGCCGGCAGAGTTTCTGTCAGGTCATTCATATCTGTTGCGCTTGCAATTTCTGCACAGCTCTTTGCCTTATCAAATTCTTCAGCATCAAGATACATTACCGCAACTTCATAATAAACTTCTGATTTACTTCTTCTGTCTGTTTTCATCTGAGCTACAGCCTGATATTCTTCAGCAGCCTTATCGTATTGAGCTCTTTTTCTGTACTGCTCGGCAAGTGCAAGCTTTGTTTCAATATCATTTGCAACTACTTCATCTGGATTCATAGTATCATTTACAGGAACATTCAGAGTCGCTAGAATTTCTGGAACAGTGAAAAATTGAGATTTTTCTTCTGCTGTAAGAGGTTTATTGGTTACATCTGGAACAACTGAATATAACAAAGCCAGTGATTTTAAATCTCTTGCAGTGATTTCTGTATTAAATTTTGTTCCAATTGGATACATAACATCATATATACTAGGGCTTTTACCATTTAAACCTAGAGAATGGCCTATTTCCTGCAATGCAGAAGAGAAGAGTTGTTTTGAATCAAGATTATGCTTCTTTTCATCAGTCTTTTTAAAATTAATAGTAGAGCCTTCAATAATATCACCTTGAACTTCAAAAGACTGCGCACCTATAGAAGGGCTGTCACTCGGGTTTTTGAAATAACATTTCATATCAGCTTCTTCAGGGGTTTCTACAAACATAAAGCTTACAAGCCCTTCGCTTGCTCTCTGCCATGTTTGATAAGCACTCATTACTACTTCTCTATAGTAGTCAGGTAAATCTGTACTGTCTTCAATATATACTTTTAAAGGGAATGAAGCCTTATTCCATCTAACAATTTTCCCATTAGCAGCAATTTCTCTGAAATAACTATCAATAATTGCAGCTTTAATTGTTTTTTCACCCATTGATTTATCATAACCCAGTACTATTGCATATGAGTTTTTGAAATTAAATTTCGCAGATTGGGAATCAATTTTACTGTTAATGCTTAATAATGAAGCAGCTCCGGCTGCAAACAGGAATGTACAAATAACTATCTTTTTCATATTTTCAGAAAACCTCATTTTCTTTTAACTTTTACATTATATACTAAAAACCGTAAATTTAAATTTTTGCGCTTACAAAGCTATTAGTTTTTCCAAGCATTGCAGCCATTGATGTATAAGACTTTAATGCTGTATACAATTTCAAAGCAGAATCTTTGGAAACACCTTTATCTTCAAGTTTTTCTATAAATTCCTTTGCAGTAGCAGTCTTATCGCTTTTTATACCAAGATAATTGTTTATTGCAGAATTAAATTTATTTGCAGAAGAATTTCCATATAGAGCTGTCATTGTGGTTCTATATGTATTCATATCTGTATATTCTTTCAGGGTTATATCGTACTCAACCTTTTGAAAATTTTCCAGCGTTTCTTTATCAAGAACTTTTGGCAAGTCTTTTAGCTGTTTGTTAATATTATCAAGCTTTTCCGATACACCTGCAGGATAGAAACCTGTATTTATACTTTCAATTGCTGTCATTTTTCTAACCTTTATTAGTCATTATACAACATTTTTGTTAAATTTACAATTCTTATCAGACTTGAAAGTTTAAATATTTTAATGTAAACTTAACAACATTAAGGAGGTTATATGCACGAATATGTATTCAAAATGAAAAAGGGCGATATAGAGATTGAATTAAAGTCTGATGATTTAGAATTTGTTGAAGAACAGCTCAACAAATGGAGAGAAGAACTCCTTCAAGATAAGTAAGTGTTTTTCAGATAATGCAGTGAAGGTTAAAGATGTCAGTTTATTCATTTAAAATTACAAAAGGCCGTTATCAGCTTTCTCTTACAACAACAGATAAAGAGCTGGTAGTTGACCAGTTTGCCAGATGGGTGCGTCAAGCCTCTGAATATGTACAAAAACATAAAGTACAGCAGTGCAAAGAGATTGTTAAATCTCAAATTAATGCTGAACAGGAGATTACGCAGAAAAAAATTGATGAGCAGCTTAAACGTATGCCCAAAACAGAACCTGTAGAAGAACTTCCAAAGGAAGACACTAACAAAAACCTTGATATATTTTACGCTCCTCATAGCAGCAATAATGAAGAGTTTAAGACTACGGTAACCCAAACAGAACCGCAGGTTGAAATGAGCGGCGGATTTGATAATATTCTGGAAAAATCAATTCAGGCTCCGCAGACAGAATTATCCTTCAAGCCAAGTCCATCAATAAAAAAAGATAATGCTTTTATTAATTTTATTTCTGCAAAACCTATTGAAAAAAAGATTGATTACCTTCTTATGACAGCTTATTACTTTACACAGTATGAGCAGAAACCAAGATTTACTCTAAAACAGCTAAACGCCAAACTTATGCAGAATATAGCTGTTATTATTGATCACAGCGTACTTCAGGAGGCTATAAACAGAGATTATATTGAATGTCTGCCTGATTTGACCGGCCTTGTAGGAGCTTCGGAATACAGACTTACTGCATATGGCGAGAAAGTGCTTTTAGATGCCTGAGAAAATTGCAGTTGCATTATCCGGCGGAGTTGACAGCAGCGTTACAGCTTTTCTTTTAAAGGAAAAAGGATATAACGTTGTTGGAGTTACAGCTAAAACAACTGACTCACCTGCCGCCGAAAAAGTTATACAAAACGCCTCGGAGGTTGCAAAAAAACTTCAAATACCATTTTATCCGCTGGATGTTACAGATATTTTTAAAGAAAAAGTCATTAATTATTTTGAAAATTCTTACAAATCAGGAATGACCCCGAATCCTTGCATTATGTGCAATAAATATATGAAATGGGGAACTCTTTTTGATTTTGCAATAAATGAGCTAAATGCAGATTATATTGCGACAGGACACTATGCAAAAATAAAAAAAACAAACGGGCTATTCAAGTTATATCCGGCTTCTGATGAGCATAAAGATCAGCTTTACTTCTTGTTTATGCTGGAGCAAGAGCATTTAAAAAAGACATTATTTCCTTTATCCGAATATACCAAAAGTGAAGTCAGAAAGCTTGCTTATGATAATGATTTACCGAGCAAATCTTCTAAAGAGAGTCAGGATATTTGTTTTATACAGTCACCAATGACAACCAAGAAATACCTTAACAGCTTAATTCCTCCTCTTAAAGGTTATTTTGTTGAAGAATCTACCGGAAAGAAACTAGGAGAACACACTGGTTTCTGGCAGTTTACAATCGGACAGAGAAAAGGTATAGGGCTTGCAGCTCCGGAAGCTTTATACGTAACCTCTATTGATGCTGCAACAAATACAGTTTATGTCGGATATAAAGATAAACTTTTCTCCGATAGATTGGTTTTAAAAAACGTAAACTGGAATTATCCAATAACCAAAGAAAAGTTTGAAGCAATGGTTAAAATCCGATACAACATGAAAGCTGTGCCGGCCGAAGTTGAAATATTTGGTTCTGATGCTGTTGTGGCTTTCCCCCAAAGAGTTTCGGCTGTTGCAGCCGGTCAAGCCTGTGTTATTTATGATAAACAGGACGGCCATCTTATTGGCGGTGCATTTATACAGCAGGGGTAAATACAAGGGGTAAACGCAAGGGGCATAATCATTGTTGTACGTAAAGCAAACTTACAACAACTGTAATGCTATAGCTGGTGTTTGGTTTGCTGTAGCCATAAGCGTGGTGGCAGCCTGCTGTAAAATCTGGTTTCTTATATAAGCGCTGCTCTCTTCTGCAATATCTGCATCGCGAATGGTTGATTGAGTTGATACTAAATTATCATATGCTACACCTATCTGTTCTAATGCACTTTCTAGGCGGTTTTCTACGGCACCTAATTTCGTCTGTTCATCATTTATTGATTTTAATACTTCGTCTATTGTTAAAAGTGCATTCGTATCTGTTAAATCAAGGCCTTCAAGTGATGAGAAGTCTATACTTGTTAGTTTAAAAGATATTTGAGATGAACTTGTTGAGTTTATACCTATTTGTAAAACTATACCATCAGGTGAAAATGGCTGAGTGGGTGTTGTTGGAGCTGGACTAGGCCCAGGCGTTGGCTCGGGATCAGGGGTAATTGCACCTTCGTCAATAAGGTCAGATATACTTGTTCCATCATCATTTTTACCAATAGGAGCTAAGCCGGAATTTTTAGTACTGTTATATCTTACATTTGTTAACGTACAACAATTATCAGAATTTGTCGTACCAAATATTGCACCTGTTGTTGAGCTATCAGTACCCTTCACTATACTTGATATAGAACTGTCAGTAATCTTTACATCACAAGCTTCTCCTACCAAACCGCCAACTTGGCTATCACCGCTTACACTGCCTGACACAGATGAGTTGTTTATAATCAGGTCAAGGTCAAAGTTTGAACCTC
>ULWS01020039.1_pt1 | contig 32801 bp, 20 predicted proteins | sample 1960591 | NCBI WGS metagenome assembly ULWS01 (sample SAMEA4835818, study PRJEB28245) | human gut metagenome | biome: gut microbiome; material: fecal sample | place: Denmark | collected 2008
CATGTTGCTATATGTGGTATTAGGAGGGGTTTGCCATGTTCCATCACCACGAAGATACTTGGCTTGCGCTCCGGCGGCTGGTGCTGGTACCAAACCTGCCTTTCCTGCGACAGAGGCGGTAGCGGCTTCCATATTGGTGTATGTTGTGTTATTGTCAGTCCAAGGGACATTGACGTACATCTTGCCATTAGCCAATAGCACAGCGTAGTTCTTTCCATTAGAAGCATAGCCGATCTTAACCAATCCTAAGGTGTCGGCCGTGGCTTCATTATACGTTGTGTTATTATCCGTCCACGGAACGCTAACGTAAGCATTGCCGGACGAATCCAGCTGTACCTTATAGTTCTTCCCGGAAGTCGTATATCCTACCTTAATACCGCCAAGAACGGTAGCGGAGGACGTGGGAGGGGTGAAGGTACTTGGTTTGCCCGTAACCCCGGACCAAGGCACGGAGGAAGCCTGACTGGCCGTGTAAGGCTCATACCCATCCTCACTGTTCAATTTAGACTCGTCTTTTATCAGATACATCTTACCTGTAGACGTGACCTTTACCGTATCACCGCTTTGAGCCGTAGCGGTGGTAAGGGCGAATCTAGCCGTATCATCAGCTACCACGACCAATCTCTCCAAAGCCGCCTTAGGTAACCTATCTATGCTGATGGTTCCGGATGCGATCTTAGAGGCATCAAAATTGGCCAATGTCGTGGAGATAGTTACGTTGCCTCCGAAGTCCGATGAGACACTACCGGTAACAGCCCCGGACAGCGCTATGGTCCTAGCCGCCTGTAATTTCGTGGCGGTAGGGGCATTATCCGTCTTAAGAGCATATTTGGTAAGATCAATATCATTAGCCTTATCCAAAAGCTGCTCTATCTGATCACCATTGTATTTACCTTGAAAATCTGCCATATTACACTTATTTTTTGCTCAAATATAGTTATATACATAAATACCAAGAAATCGAGGGGAGGGGGAGATACGGGTAAGTGTCAGAAACTGCCGTCCCCGTGCAGGAATCCGCTACGGAATATAATAGCCTTGTCTTTAAGTTTCTGGACAGAACCCCATTCCCATTCACCCTCACAAGGCTTAACGACATACTTATTCCCCCATGTCTTAAACTTCCTCTCTATAACAAACATCTCTGGGTCTTTTAAGACATGGAAGATACTTCCGACAGGGAAATACTTATCAGTCCTCAATATAACACGATGATGTTTCTCGTCATATTCAGGATCGCCTACGATACGTGCCTTATAAAATTGGAAATCATTTAACGTCTGATCCACTGGCTCTATCCAATAATACCCCTTACCCATTGCAGTTTGTATTTAATTATCTATATTTGCGGTGTAGTAACTCATAATGTTTTAAGTGATTTTCAACCAAAGTGGAAGGGTGTCCGTGAGGATGCCTTTTTTCATTCCCGCCCACCCTTCCTATGAACAAAAGATCTACCTCGAACAAATGTAATCATAATAAAGCTACGGTCAAAAAGAAACCCTATCGGTATTCTATTGCCGACAGGGTTCTCCAACGTTGTATCAAACTAAATCATATCACTCCATTTGATTGTGTCACCGACGAAGCACCGCACCGCCAGATACCTTACGAACGCCGTCCCTTCCGGGGCGTCAGGGTCTTCCAGATAAGCCAAGACAGCCTTGACTATTTTCTGGTCGCAATCCAATACCTTAGGAAAGTAGTCGCTATAGAACATAGCGAACAGATATTGGATATCTCCCCAAGTGGCGTTATCAGGTTTCTTGGCCCCGCATTTATCGAACATCTGCTTAGCGTCCTCCTATGCTTATCGATACTATCGAGAATATCGGAGCTGGTTCTCTTAGCGGCGTTAAGCTGGTTCATGATCGGATCGACCGAGCAGGCCAAAGTTATGTTATTGGACATAGCGACATCCCTGCTCTCCGGTACGACGTAGGTCATGGAAGACCCGTTTATCTCCACGGTAAGGTCTATCACCCTATCCTGTAGTTGCTGATATTGCCCCATCTGACCCATCTGGGGTTGCTGGAACCTAGGCTCGGACACGTTAACCACATTCCCCATCCTGAACACCGGAACATCGGACGTATCCAGCGTATATACTTGAAATCCTTTCTTTAAGTCTCTAAACATATCTCGATTTTTAAGCGGGAGGGAATACCCTCCCATTAGACATCCAATCTAACCTATTCCTCATCAACATCCGTTTCCGACGCTGACGCGGCGGTTGTAGGCACACAGCAATCCATGAGCCTCAATACACCCCTTACCTTATTGAAATAAACAAGGCGTTCGGTGTTGTTAACCATAGCCGCTCCGGTCACAGCCACGTTGATCGGGTTCACCACAGCCACGCCGGTTACCGGGCAGCATGTGTCATCACCCACCGTGGATACGGTGCTGTTCGCTGGGACAGCTATCTGTACTGGCAATGTCTCGCCTGTTGTCGGAACCACCTGCCGGATTTTCAGCAGCAGAAGGCCCTCGCATGGCAAGGACAGCCATATCCTTGGGTTGATGCCGAAGACGGTGTTGGTAGTAGTCACTACCACGTTCTTCGTGACCAACTCATAAAGAGACCCTATTTTAGAAACACAAGCCATAATAGCCTCCTTCCTTTATAGAGTTAGATAGCGGCGTTTCCGTTGTTGCAGCAGCCATTGTTGCATCCACAACTATTACCGCAGCATCCTCCATTGTATCCACTAAATCCTTGATATGGATAACCACCATAGCCATTACCTGCAAACGGGTTGCAGACTAAATAGCTAGGCACCGGGCAAGGACGAATCTGGTTAACAATGTTTTGAGTTTGAGCTTGCTGAGCGGCGAACAACTCCAATGTCTGTTTTTGCTCACGAAGAGAATTGATCTCATTCTGCATTTCACGCTTCTCAAGGTTACAGAACTGCTCATTGATAAATTGAGTCTGTGCGTCTATCTTAGCGCTCAAGATATTAAACTGACTCGTAGACTGCTCTCTGTTGTTAGCCAAACCGTTATTGATATTGTTCTGAAGAACATTGGTTTGCTCTAACGTCCGCAATTGATTGTCAAAACCCTGCTGCGTTATCATATTTTGAGTAGCGCACGTGCTTTGGTTGATCAAAGAACTCAAATTGCAGCAGCAAGAGCTAATTTGATTACCGATCTCACAACCTTGTTGCTGTACGGCGTTAATAACAGCCTGAGAGGTCATACCTACCTGACCAGCTACCTTATCGATAGCGCCTTGTACGTTACAGATAGCGTTTTGCAATTGAGTGGTAGTACAGTTCAAGGCGTTAGCGATCTGATCGATAGCGCTTCTGTTACCTTGGATAGCCTGCATCAGAAGCTCACGACCATAGTCGTTATTCAATTGAGCTGGAAGACCATTAGCGCAACACTCATTACCATTGCCAAAACCATTGCCAAAGCCACGGCCACCCCATAACCAGAACAGGACGATGATCCACAACCACCAACCGTTAGCCCCGCCGAAACCGTCTTGGTTGTTACGGCCGTTCATCAAGGCCGCCACCAAGTTCGGATCCATCTTATTTCCGCCTATTAAGTTGGCGAACATCCCCGGAATCATAGATAATAAACCGTTAGTGGCGCTTCCACTACCGGAACCCATACCGTCTAACAAAACGATTTTGTCTCCACTTGTACCCATGTCTATTTATTTTTGAATTAATAATAACCCCACCTGATGGCGGGCGTTACAAAGTTCAAAAATTAACAGCCCTAAAATCGTGATATGTGTCATCATCAAAGTACGTCATGTCTTGTAAATGGGATTAATAAGAACCGATACAAGACAAAAAATCCGGAGCGTATCACTACGACCCGGATTCATCGCAAATCTATAAAATCCAATGTTTCAATGCTCGAAAGAAAACGTCTCACGACGTCAAAGAGAGATTAACTACACGAAAAATCTCGCATCAACTTATTTGTATTAGCAGTGTATTCATTAACTATCTTACTGGATGAGGGATTATCCTCTATCCTTGACAGGCGGTTATCGTCACTCCTTACCGTAACGTCACCCATCCTTCGTACCATGTTTTCTTGATATGATGATGGATCGGAGTATATAAGATCATCAACGAACCTGTATATCGCACCATCAACCGTCTCACCTACCTTCTCATATAAGCCGGATTGGAATGACACGAAATCATCATACCTCTCACGAGCCAAGAACGAACCGTCCGGTCTCGCCTCGACGCCGCCGTTGACCTCCCGGAGCAGGCCCGGATTCCTTTGGTACAGATACCTGTAAAACCCGGCATCCATCATCCTGTCCTGACTATCCAGATAGAAAAGGTTTCTCATGCTACTGTCACCGGACTCGATAGCCACGTCAAACAGAAGATCCCTTACCTGACCTTCCGGCAACGACATCTCCATGCTTTTTAACGTACCTCTGTCATGGTGGTTCAAAGATACGTTATAAAATCCATTAAAATCAAGGAAACGTAAGACATTATTATATAAATCCGATTTTTTTAACCTTTCCTTGATCTGGATCTTCCTCAACGAGGTACAGGATTTGATAAAATCCCGATCCTTTCCCTGCCTAGCCTCGTATCTCCTGAACTCTCGATCAATATCGACATCATCCATCTCAGGAGTCACGGGATGTTGGTATATTAATCTGGTAAGGATCATGTTCTCGGTATTCGAGGATGAGATGTTGGACATAACTAGCTTCTTTATGTTATCCTTGACCACGCCAATATCGGAACGGGAAGCCCCTGCGGGAACCACGCCAGCCGGCAAGTACGAGGGCCGCTCTATCCCGATATCGGCCAACATCTCATAGGCCTGATCGGTGTCGATTATCGGAGCCGTGTTATGGTACGTATTCCTACCCATATACAACATGCTCCTATCATACATATCGGAAGGGGATGTATTCCCGGACCTTACATACACCATCCTATCCCCAGTAGAATAAGTATCCTGAACCTCGTATATCGGGTTCCCTTTTCCTGTTATCCTATCAAGATCGGAGATAAAGCTATCGTATACCGAATTGCCGGCCTGTATGGAAGACAACATGACATCCAGCGACGCCATAAGATCACGGATATCCTCCGGTCTGGATATAATCATCTCATCGCTGATCGCCTCGCTTATATCCACACCCATGTCGGCAAGATCCATGGCTATGTCATGCAGACGTCCGGCAACGTCCTTGATGTCCTTAAAATCATCCATATCGATTATCTCCCCAACCTTATCCCTTAGACCCTTCATATCCTTAGGCATACTGATATACGGTATGGTACTATTGAAGTACGAGTCGGTAATCGTATTTCCGTCCTGACTCCGAACCTCCATACGGGTCATATTACGATACGTGTCATACATCCGATCTGCGTAATCCTGATCCTCCTGATACCGGAGTGCCAAGGAAGGGTAGGGGATGGAGGTGAAAGCCTGATCGAACTCCCGGCGGTCGCTGATACCGCCTACCGCCCTCATGATCGTATCCCTTACCTCTATTGGATTCAAGACCTTTCTCTTCCCTAACGAGTCATATGTATCCTCATATATCATATAATCATCACCAAGACCTGACTCGGAGGATAGGAAATGCATATCCTTCTCATTAAGATCCCCGTCAGACATAAAATCGACAACCCTCCTCATCATATCCCTTACCCGCTCATACGCTGATCTGTTGGTCATGATATTATCAATCTCATCAGCGTCATACATCCCGGATCGTTCAAGATTATATCTGTTGATGAATATATCACCGCCGGAAAGGAAATTAGATACAATCATATCATTAAGATCATTGATATTATCGACTCCCAAGGAAGTAAGGGTGTTATTGATATCCTTAACCTCATCGGCCATGAAATTGCCAGCGAAATAGTTCTTTCGCTTGATAAATGACATAACATCATCATACCTAGGTTCCCCATTACTATCCAGATCATATTCTGATGGCATGGACATCCAATCGCCAAAGAAAGACACGAAGTCGGGGGAGTAGGCCGTACCCCAGACCGATAAGGCCTGCTTCTGGTCGCCAAGCACCTCCATCGCCCTTTGGTATAATCCGGATGGTTGGTTATTAGGGGCAAGGACATTATCTACCCTACCCTCCTTATTTTTTATAACATAACAAGATCTGCCCATTACTAAATCGTTTTGTTACAAAGATATAAAATCCCATCTACTCTCACGAGCGGACGGGATACCAAAATAACAACATAATAACAAACCTTATGTTTCTACTGAAAAGTACAAATCATTTTGCCGATCCTCACGAACAGGCAAAAGCTCAATCCTAAATAACAAAAAAATGAAATTCATTATTCATCAAATATCATATATATTGTCAATATATTTAACATTTGATTCTATAATTCTAAAATTATATTTGCTTATAATTTCCTTAACCTGCTTTTTATTCAAATGAAACCACTCTCTATCAACATTATATACACTATATTTAATATGCAGCTCACGCTCTATATCCATATCTACATATGCAATCATATAAAAATAGATATTACTCACCCTTAAACAACTCTCCCTAGTGTATAAATCCTTAGACTTACCAATTTTTACAAGACCATTACTAATATCTACTCCTATATAGGTACGCAACAGTCCACTATTTCTTAATCCATAGTTCTTTTTATTTTTTTAGAAAATAAGTATATCCTATTATAGAATCATACAAACCATAAAAATCATATTCTGTCGAATATGGTCTTATCTTGGACATCAACATAGGTATAGCGTTATTTACTTTCAGATCATTAGATATAGTCAAATGAATATCATCAACATCCTTATTTGTATTTGATATAATGATATTATATACAACACCATTAAAAACATGATCTAAACACATTCTATCAATTATATACTCATCATAACCCGCATCATATAGTTCATCTTGTCGTTCTATGGCTGCAAGTATAAAATAATTATATAACTTCAAGGCATAATCAAGATCAAAATCACTTCTACCGAATAACGTTATTAGCGCCATATAAAGGAAATTGCTGTAATCGCTATCATTCAAAGTTATTCTGCAATCCTTAACAATAAACACATTGTCGTTTTTTGAACGATCACAATCGCTCGAAAAATTTTTAACAATAATCTCTAACTCTCTAGAATAACCTGAATAATCAGCTTGTTTCAATTTCCCTGTTTGGCAAAAATGACTTAAATCATTATACAACCCCAAAATATGATCTTTGTTCATAATATAAAACAACGAGAGCCACCAGCGTCCGTTACTCCACTGATAGCTCTCATTTATCGCCTACGCCTAAGCGATATTAATATCTTCTTCTGGTCTAGCAACGGATAGACACCGCAAATATAAGACCTTATTTTGAAACTACAAACAAACAGGAGATATTTTTACAAAAAATGTAATCAGCCATATTCCTCTGTCATATATAAAGCGTAGCTATACCTATCCTCTATCATCTCCACCACCTTCTTGATATCAGATAAAGTTAGTTTCTTTATCTCCATATTCCTACTATCCATCCTGACAAAAGAGTTCTTGAACTCCTGCTCGGTTATAGCATCCAACCTAAATAGATTATATTTTATAAGTAACTGGGTTACGTCAAATATCAGGATATTAAGATCAATATCATCCTTCAACTCATCAAGAAGATCACGCATCATGGCTTTGATAGCATCAGTATCAAGTCCCAGCTTCTCGGCTTCCTTCATCAACTTCTTGATAATACCATTGTGCTCGATTATGATGTTAGCATTATCATCATCGGTAGGTAAAAGGATATCCATCGTACATTTTATACCAACCTTATCACTAAGTCTTTTATTGAACTCAGTCATATAATCGAAAGCCTGATCCCTGCTTAATGAGTATGTATGATCAAGCAACTGCTTTTGTCTGACCTTGACAAAATAGTTACTGGTGTATAGCATCATCAAGACCTTTACTCGCTGGATGCGTAGGTCTTGTATGATCTTCCGATGTAAAAAAGAATCTAGTTGCATAATATAAAGAGTCCCCACCGGGGCCATCACACACCCGACAGGGACCAACTTTTAAATATCTTACTCGTCAGGTGATGGACTGACGCTGCGAAGATAAGTCAAGATATTTAATTTAGCAAGGATTTTCCGCCTCATTTTCTCCGGATACTACGTTGCCGTCGGAAACCAAAGACTTGTCCTCGGCCGCCTTCGTAGGCGAAGCGGAACCCGATTGGGAGCTGGACGGGTTGACGAACGGGGTCTCCGTATCCTCGAAGAACGTCTCATCCCTCCTAATACTCATTCTGAACTTAGGTGCTATGAAAGGATCGTTGTTAAGATCAATATTAATCGTAACGTCATTCATCAAAATATCCTCCTTAGTCCTAGAATCGCCTATCCATCCTCTTACGTCAGCGGTCATAGGCATCCTGCTAGCCGCTTCCTTGATAGCTTCAAGCCGGTTCTTGATAACATCCACGTCTCCCGCCAGCGGAATCATATATGCCTTATTATCCAACCCTGATCTGGCTATAGCGTTATTAAGATCCATTATATCATCAATACTTACGCCTCCGCCTAGACCCTCCGTAATCCTATCAGCCATCGATCCGATCATGGATGAGAATGACGATATATCCTGATTTTTCAATCTTACGGGGTACAGGTAATTTCTTCCATTTCCTGTCTTTATAGCTACGACCGGGATACGTGAATCTTTATAGTCACCATACTTGTCCCTGACGATAGCCGTACAGAACGGGAATATATTATACTTAATATCATCCCTCATCGTAACCACCCCGTTCTCTATATATCCTACGCTCTCTACCTTGTCGACCGTCTCGCTGGTAAAGTCATTCTCGGATACCATCAACGTACCATTATCATCACTTACGCTAAAATTAGGTCTTCCCGGCAAAACACTGGTAACTGTACCTACGAACGGTATATCAATCTCGCCAGCGACAGATCCTACATTATCCCTATACAACTCAAAGGCCATACTCCTTAAATCAGCGTTACTCCCTTTTGAGTCTGGATCATTGGCTTTTAGCACCGAGACAAAATTACCATCACCATCCACGATCTTAATAACCATATTATCAACCAGCTCTCGGTAAGCCGACTTAGTCTCATCAGAATTAGGGTCAACGGCGTTAAGGCTATTGTATTTATCATACAATTCCTTGGTATATGGATCTAACATATCCATCTTAAACCTTACCATATCACCCTTGCGGAGGCTAGCCGTTGCTTCCTGATTCACCGACTCGTTGTTAGATCCAAACGTATCACCCGTATAATAAGGGACAATAGATCCATCCTGCCCCTTGCGATACACCATAAACCAGATGGAGGTCGACAAGGCGGTTTGCCGCCCCAATATGACACCGGTAGCGTTCTCGAAAGCCTGAGCGTCATCCTCGCTAATCATCCATCTTGAGTGGCTATTCGACTCTATAACAGTAAATATGTCGGTTCCGTTGGTGAAATCCATCACCCTTCCATTATCAGTATCAGTGGCATCAGATCTTTTAAGCCCAAGACTGTCCATAAACCTGTCAAGTCTCATTCCGCCAACTTCATAATACATAACCCCACCGATCTCTCTCTTCTGAGCCATCAACACCACCGGATTCTGGGCGGCGTTAACTTCCGTCCTGCCGGTGGATGTCCCGGGTTCGCTCTCTGTGAGGACATCACCCATAGGTATGGATTTATCGTAATCCTTGACAGCTATACTTCCGTTATCATACAACCTCATCCATTCCACGAATTGAAGAAGAGGCCCATCGGAATAATTATTGATAATATCAATAGCCTCATTAAGCTTATCCTGATCAATCTCATTGCCATTGTCAGCCTCATTCATAAGATCATTATAAGTCTTTATAGCTTCTTTGATCTGATCCTGATCAAGACCATTGATATTCATATCTACAATATCATCAACAGCGTCCTTGATATTATCATAAATATTATCATGGATCTTCAATCTATCTATTATCGATCTAGCCTTATTGATCCTTGAAATAGGATTATCCCCAAACCCGTTAACTAGACTATCGACACGAGGCTTGTTATTATCATATATCTGTCTCTCCCTAGGAGATAAGACATCCTCATTACCGTTCCATATCTTTATAGCTATATTATTGATTCTATCGTCAGAAGGATTTATGATATCCTCATCATCAGGAACCCTCTCGACTATATTACCTTCATCGGTCTTAATCTCGTTCTCCATAGATCTGGCTATCATATGATTATATGTCTTGAACATAAATGCCTCATCCTCCCCTATAAGACCATCTTGGTAAGCCTTGTCTATAGCTTGGTCGTTGGCGTAAAGATCATTGGCATCAGGATTATCAGTATTCCTGAAATCATACTTGCTATCATCCTCCTCATAAGTCTTACCCCATACGTTCGATAATATCTTCATGAACCAGCGCTCCTGCGCCCGGATGAATCTTCTGTCACGCATACGACGAAGAGACTCGTTTATATTCTTATAAGCCACAAGATTATGACGATACTCGCTAAGCAACGCCATGGCCTCTTTATGATTATCGACCCCACGGGTAGACACGGCATTCTCAAAATCAACTATAGTCTCATAAGCCGCCATAAGATCTGAGACGCTAATCTTAGAATCATTATCATTTAAAGATAACTTAGATATATCCACATCTGAATTAATCAACGTGCTTAACTTTCTCTCCAAGGCAATTCTTTCTTCCGTCAATTTAAGAAGCCTATCATTCTCCTCAGCCAACTTAGTCTTATCAGACTCAATTGCTTCCTTCGATGCAACCTTTTGTTGAGTATTTAAGATATTCCTCTCCATCTTCCGTATATCATTCGTCAGCTTCCGGAGTTTTTCGAGAGCCTTGCTTGAATCAGGATTAAGATGAGAGTATATATCAAGGGCATCACCTATACCCGTCTTATATATCCTGTTTAACTGATTGGTGATATCATTCAAATTATCCTTAGCCTCAATACCGTTATATACCATATTGGAGATATAGGCGTTAAAAGACCTGTTCGGGATACCCTCAGTAAGTGAGTCGGCGAATCTGTTGGCCATGGTAAAATTATCCACCTTCTTATTAAACTCGTTGACAAGATCGGCTTTATACTCATTAACCTGCTCATCCGTCATATTCATATCGGACGCTATATCGCTATTAGGTATAGATTCGACTACCGTCCTGAAATTCTCCTTGGTATCATCCAACATCCCCATCTCCGAATCATAACGAAGACGATTGAATACGGCGTCACTGAAATCCTTATTTATGATCCTACCATCACTCTCGTACGATGTGTCTACACCAGATAATTGAGCGTTAAGAGTCATACTGCCACGAATAGCACGGACAGCGGCGGTGGTCAAGGCGCCGGCATTGGCGTTGTAGGCCTCCACCATCCCCTTGTTCCGGGACATGTCTTGGCTCCATTCCTTTATACCCCCAATAGTCTTTCCACCCATAATCGATCCGATAATCATACCGATACCGATCTCCTTCCATCCTTGGCTAGACCCGTACGTCTCCTTGAACCCATTCTTTATAGCCTCCATATAGCCTATATTCTGCCGGATAGCCATAGGATTGTATCTTGATTCTACCCAATCCTTGGCGGACTTACTAGCCACTCCCTGAAGACCTTCCTCATACAGACCCTCTGACACTGGGCGCTTGATGATATTGAACGTATTTCCGGCTACCTTCTGCCATTTCTTTGGTGTTATGGCTCTTAACGTACCGTTATCCATCCTCTCGGCACCTACGCCAAATATATTGCGTTTTATGAACTTATCCACACCAAGATCCATGCCGAACATATCGCCGAACATAGCTATATTGGATAATGACAATATGCCGACGTTGGCGGCAAATACGGCATTAGCGGCATTGGCATTGTCAGCTCTGAACTTCATAAGCTCCTCATATGGGACTTCCCTTCCATAAGCGTTACGGTAAGACTGCCTGAAATTCTCCTCAGCCTCCATCAGCATGCTTCTGGCCTCGACAGACGCCTCCCACGAGGTAGATGTGCCAAGGAAAGCTAGGGTGTCCAGTCCCTTGCCTATCCTCCGTCCCGTACGGGCGGCCCTAAGGTAGACACCGAACGCTTTCTTGGTATCCGAAGCCGCTTTGCCTATCCTAGCCAAAGCCACACCCGCCCTAGCTCCCGTACGAGCTAAGTTCATCAATCCAGCGCCGGAATATACGGCTGACGATAACATGGCTCCAGCGGTAAAAGCAAGACCGGATAAAAAATCGTTAGACCAGAAATTAGCCGTAGTCATGCTTTGAAGGAAATTCATATCCCGCTCCTCACGATTGTAATAATGAGCAAGACCGTAATCCATCTTCTTGTCCTGATCATCCAACCATCTCGTGAAATCGTTATCAAAAACAGCGTTAAAATTACCTCTGGATACACCGGCGTAAATACCATAAAAAGGCTGAATAACACCACCTAATCCATACAAAGCGGCTTTACCTACAAATTTCCCCAAACCTCTCATCCATTTCTCAGTCCTACCTTGACTCCTAGATAAACGTGTGTCGTTATCTACACCGGGGATATAAGACTCGTATTTAGGTATCCAAGTACCGCTACTAAGTCGATACCTTGAATCCTCCAACGATATCTCCGGACCAGTAAGATTAAACCTGCCCTTATAGCTTTGATCAGAAGCCATATATCCTAATGGGGACATATGTTTCATATCATCATAATAATTTGTCTTAACAGTATTCTTGATCCTCTCCGACAATGACGGTATCTGGGACTTTGATCTCTCGGAAGCGGAATACGGATCCAATACCGGAGGCAGGTCACGATCCGGTATATCATAGGGATCCGTACCAATAGCCTTTATATTATCTACGTTTATGGTAGGATATCTGTACTTCTCGGCAAGATCCTTTCCATTAGAGGTATTATTATAGATTTCCATTGTTTCCATTATTTCCACTATTTCCGTTATTCCTGTTTCTTATCTCCTGATCAATCATATCAGCTATGGGCGAGATGAAGCTCTCGAAATCATCAGTAGTAGATCTTCCCTCGCTCCTCCAATACACCTCATTCTCCTTGCTAAGTATCTGTTGCCATGCCATGACCAAATAATACTGCGGGCAGAAGTCGATCTTCCTTGCTACCTCATCAGCATAGTTAACGCCATCCAGATCAATTGAATACAACGGGGTATTACCCTCTCTAGCCCCTCCTTTGCTATATATATCAACATTTATCCCAGAAGAACCATTATTATACTTATATCCGGAAGCCCTTAACTCGTACATAGAAGCGTTATCGAACAACACGTCAGTAGCGATCATCATCTGATTCTTCCTGATATTCCCGTCATTTATATTCGTAAACATATCTATATAAGGCATTACCGTGTCCTTGGCCCCGCTAGCGTAAGCGAATGGAGCTACCAACAATGACTTAGCCATCTTCCCATAAGCGTTGTTGCTTGAGCTGGCGAAAGATATGGGTACGACACCGGAATCATAGGTCTCGGACGGGATGCTTACATCCTCTTTGTAGAAAGTAAGTCCATTCGCAGCCAGATCAGCCTCGCTTACCTCAACAACAGATCGACCATCACCTCCATTATTGCCAATGATCTGATAATCACCATCACCTATAGGGGATATGGTAAACGTTATCTTCGTATTGGCATTATCCTTATCCTTAGGAATAAAACCGCCACCACGGGTAAATAGGTCACTAACCTTTATATAATCTTTCTCTTCTTGACTTTTAGACGGATAATCACCGGAGAAGATATACTCACGCTCGGCATACTCATGACGATATTGTCTCAGGTAATCCTCGCCAGCACGTTTAGCGTCATCAGCGATCCTACCTAAATCCCCACGACTCCATTTATGTCTTAATAAATCATTCCTCTCTTTATGAGCCTCATCATATATAGCGGTAGCGACAGCGATCGCCCTGTTATCCCCGGCAAACCTATCTCTTATTTCCTCAATGTGCTTATTCTTACTAGCCCCAGATACGGCAAGAGACATTATAGATTCAATATCATCAAGCGAAAAAGACGTTCCCATTAAATCATTCACACGATCCAATAAGACACCTGATTGACCCGAATCCATTGATACATGAGGCATTTCTCCTTCAACACCGTAATTAATAGTATTTATATTATCATTTAACAAAGAGCTGTAAGCGGACAACTTACTCCAATCATTTAATGTTATATCGTTTATACCATTTATATCAAAAACCTTATCGCCATTGTTATTAATATCTCCAAGATTGAATGTGCCGAATCCATAACTAATATCTATACCTGACCCACTGTCCGATCTAGCTTCTCTCTGAATTATAGTATCAATACCATCCAAAACAGCATTGCTCGCCTTATTGAATCCATCATTGATCTTATTATACTTCCCTCTTTGGGTATTTAATCCAAGAAGCTTCAAATAACTATCCTGACCATTGTAATCAAGCAACTCGTTCCTTGACCCTCCATTGGCCTTGAAATAAGCCATGATAACCTGATCGTTATCCATATCCTTGACCACGTTACTATTCTCAGGATCAGACGCCCATGCGTCGATCTTCCTTCTAGCGTCATCTGATAATGACTTAACGAAATTACCCATGCCGGTAGTCACCGCCTTCTCGTTGGCTATGAACCCGTTCATGAACTCATCGCTTATGCTCACATCGTCAAGGTTTGCGCTCTTGGTAACCACGGTAGGCCCGGTCGTGTCATCACCTCCGCCACCTCCATTCTCCGACTTACCCGATTTGCTGGCTCTCATCAACGCTGCTTTCTCCATGGCTAGATTATGCCTTTTTGTCTCATTAAACTTAGCTCTATCCATCATCTGCTGATTAGCCTTGAAATAATAATCATCAACACCCAACGTCTCGTATGAGTTATTATAAGACCATCTCAGCCCGACGCCACGAAGGAACTGCTGTCGTACCATGAACATGCCGGCTCGCTCCGGGCTGTAGTTGCTACCGATAACGCCCTCGGCCTCCTCCACGAAATCATTTCTCTGCTTGATAATATCCGCCAGCTCCGACTCCAACTTAGCCCTCTTGGCCTTGTCATTGCCAACGCCCTTTAGCTTGGCTCGTATGGATTCTTCCTTGACACTGAAATCATCAATATACCCTTTAAGGAAATCTGAGGTGCTTTGAACATTAAATAAGTCAGGATTCGTTCTAGCCATATATCTTCCCTCTAATTGCATCTGAGCCTTACCGTTCTCAGATATAGAAGCCATGGCTATATCCCTGACCTGAGCGTAACTCATCTCATCTATATACATCTCACGCATCTCGCCCGTCCTGTTGCCATTGGCATCAGTCACCGGTACATTGACTTTCTTCCCCTTGTTAAGGGAGATGAAATTCTTCATCTTCTCATCAATCTCAGCGTGGTAATCCGTATAAGGGGTATAATGTATAGGATTAAGACGTGTCCCTACCTGACCGTCATTCATCCAAGCCACGGCATCCGCAAAAGCCTCAGCCTCGTTTATAGGACTATACATCTTGGGATTGTTCAGCTTCATATCCTCCATCTTCTCGCTAAAAGCCCGGATCTCCCTAGTACCGGAAATAGCATTCAACACACGGGTATCCAGAGCTTCTCCAAGACGAGCCTGTATGCTTCTGGCTATACCGTCGGAAGCCAAATTAGATTTACGATACACGTTATTCACGTCCTGTATCAGCCCATTTAACCTATTCTGAAGATATTCCCTATCCTGAGGTTTTATAATGTCAGAATTGATAATATAATCAGCATACTCGTTTATAGCCTGCCGATTGGTATCTATCTTCTGCTGCATGTACCCCATCCCCTGCATCATGACATCCATGTTGTAGGGCGATACATACTTGCCGTAATTCCTTAATATACTATATTGTGAAGCCATCCTTTATCCTTTCTTGCCTTTAGTTACTTCCTGAGCAGGATATAATCTCCTATAACTCAATATATCTCCTTGAGGATCAGCGATTAATTGTCCATTGGGACCAATCTTTACATCCCCAAATATAGACCTTAATGTATTCATGGTCGTAGCCGTATTCCACTTCTGCTGGATCTCGTCATTTACGCTATCGAAATACCTAGCCCAGTTCTCGTCATTTATAGCCAATCCCTGCAATATCCGTTGCTGGTAAGCTTGACGTTGGGCTATATTCTTATCATACGTATCAGCCCAAGTACGGGCGTTTACATTATCAGCCCAAGCCCTTTGAGCCACGTTCCCTTGTTCTACCTCATTAATGTATCTACCTATATTGGAACTCATGATAGCCTGTAAGTTGGATGATAAAGCCCCTCTCTGGGAATCCGGGACATTACCCATCTGATCCAATTGTGATTGGAAAGCACGATTGGTCTCAACCATATACTGATCAGCCGATCTCAACACCGGATCCACGGTAGGAGCGTAATGCCTTTCCAGACCTTCCGTTGTCACGGCTCCCGGGGTCATCCTAAATACCTCGGGGAAGTCAAGACCGCCACCCACTATATTCCTGCCTCCATTGCCGCTGTTCGACTTACCGGCATTTGTATTGGTCTTAGGGAGTGTATTGGGATCAATCAGCTCAGGCATATCCAGTTTAACATCAGGTTCCTCCACATCACCTATATCCATAGGACCTGGAGCCACCTTATGAGGGTCAAGTATAAAATCAAGACCTTCCATTCCTTTCATGGATCTCAATGCCTGCATCTTAAGCATATCCTCGCCAAGTATCTTATTAACGACATCCTTGTTCTTGTCAGAGAATAGTTGGCTAAAATGGGTGATACCAGCATCGTTAAGAGCCTTATGCTGTTCCTCTGTAACAACGTCTAGACCGATCATAGGGCGAGATGTGGTAAACAAACCTAATTTATTGTCTCTCATCCTATCATGATATGCGGCTTTCTTGTCTTCCGGGTAATTACCTTGACTATCCTCACCGCCAAAGGAAACGAGCGTCGTGTAATCCCGAAGCGCCTCGGCGTTGGCGATGATCGGGTTCTCAGCCGTAGCCAAGCCCATCCAGCTACTTGTCTGACCGTAGATAGCGTCTTGCAATGCCCTAGCCCTAGCGCCCTCTGAAGCTCCCATATAAGCATCGTAAGCGACCGGATTGAATGTCTTATAATAATTCAACCTCTCATCCGTATTAATACCTCCATAAGAGCCATCAGTTCCTTGGCGTTGATAACCGAAATAGTTAGGATCATTGTTGAACCTATTCTCGATCGGGCGGAAAGTTAATTTACGACCGAACAAAGACGTGCCTCCTATCTCCATCTTCTGGCGAATACCAGCCACTTTCTTAAGCAGCTCTTTCTTAGCCTCAGCTATATCCTCCTCCGTAAGACCGTATTCTTTCATAGATCTGGATATGATGTTATCTATCTCACCACCCTTAGCGAAATACGTATCCTCATCCTTCTTCATCTTCCGGTCTTCCTGCTCTTTGTATATGACATTAGCGAAGTCCGTAAATCTTCCCTCTAATCCATTAACGGTATCGTTGCTATCATTTATAGCCTTAGATAATACGGAGGCGTTTAAACGCCTCGTATTCTCGTCATCTATCTTATCGTTCTTCTTCAGCTTCTCCAGCGCCTTTTTCTGATCATCGTAAGCTGATTTAAGACCGATCTTAACCTTATATCTATCCATTAACGTAGCGTACGTATCCTTTGGTGTAGCCTTAATACCATACGTATCCCTAATGTATTTAGCGAAGTCCGGCTCTATGATGGTGTCATCGGTAATAACCTCCGTACCCTGCTCCAAAGAAACAGGCGTTCCCCCATCGGCATGCTTCTGCCCCATGGCCTCCATCGGCGCCTCTCCGGGCTGCTCCACGTACTCGCCCTTCTCGACCTCCACGTTGGCTTGATCTTCCATCGACTTAGGTAACGGATATAGGTACTCACCGGTAAGGCTTCCGCTATCGAACCTATTATTAGGTCCTAGATAAACACCCCCACCATCCTTGTACTGCATCTGGGATTGCCTTCTTTGTCTGGCCTCACGCTCCTGAGCTAACCTGATATTGGTACGAGTACCTTTCTCTGACGCTATCCCAGAAACCACGTTACGAGCCAACCCCATGATACCACTAATTCCTGAGGCTATGGTGGTTATCGTATTAGCTGTTTTAGCCCCAGTGGATAAATCACCATATCCCTCGCTTCTCATACGCCCTATACCACGACCCATCTGAGTGAATCTAGACCCTATATCATCAGCGCCATAGTAGGGGATGGTGGTAAAATCAAAAACATCCGTCTCGCCTGAACCGGTCTTAGACTTATCAACATCGTTAACAGTTATGTTATTAAGCGTAATACCATTGTCCTGATAATTCTCAGCTATACGCTGTAAACTACCCTTGAAGCTAGCCGGAAACACATTATCCTGATCAAAAGCATTAGCGTATTTAGTCCTCAACTGATCTGGAGTATCCAAAGAATATATCCCTAGCGGATTGACCGGCGCGGGTAATCCTTGGTTGGTATTCACCAAAGGTTCTATACCTAACCCTTGTATACCGTCCATATTACCAAGCATATACGACCCAACTTCCCCGGCCTCTTGATATTTAGGTATCTTCCTCTTGATTACGTATTTGCTCATGTCTAATTAATTTCGTTCTGACACAAAGATAATTTAAAAAAACAGAGACTCATCATTTCACAACGATGAGTCTCTCAGCAAATGCTATTATTATGTACAGAATTAAATTCTTTTTATGAATAATGATCCTATAGCCTTAACCAAATCATAGAAACCGGCAGAACTGAGACCTACAGCCACTCCATATAATAGAGCCTCCCACCATTCACTCCCTATAAGCAATGGAGACACCTTTAGTAGCCACGCTAATATACAAACCAGCATACCTATGACTACGGCGGATAGGACTTTAGCCCACTTATGGGTGTCAATATACGGCACAACCTTGGCTAACTGCGTAGCTGACATCGTGACGAAAGCCATGATGCCGGTGAAGGTAGTTAAATCAATAGTGATAGCCCCTTCTGATGGGATTACCTCTTGCGCCATCAAAACGAACGGCGTCAATAACATAGCAAATAAAAATAACAATCTTTTCATATCTAAAACATTTAATAATTTCACAAATGTAGTATTAATTTCGAGTTCTACTCATACCTTTTATGTTAAGACTTAACCCCGGTATCATATTAAGTACCAGCTGCCTTTTTGCCTGTTCTCTACGCATACGCTCAGCTTCCGCTACCTGTGCCTCTGATTGGGGATCGTTCTTGATGTTGTTAGCGATATCCTCTATAGCTTTCTTGTTGGCGCCTGATTGAGCTAGCATCTTATATAACAGGTCTTGACCTTCCTTCTCCCACCAGCTATCCACGGCAGGATGGGAAGCCAAAGAAGGGCCGGCGGGGGCTACCGTCTCAGGCACGGGCTGATGACCTCCGTCCCCCGTGCCCGAATCCCGCTGTCCGAACTCGTATCTCATTGGCTCGTTCTCCGGGACACCATACCTATTAGCGAACATATCAGCGAACTCAAATCTCTTCTCATTTCTCAAGGTCGATCCAAGAGGCCTACCGTATCCTTGATTCCATGCCACGGTAGCGTCCTTGTAGTTGACGGCGTTATCGAAATCGGATTTAGAATACATATAGTAATTATATACATTACCTTGAGCGTCCTTGTCAAAAAACTTTCCTTGATTGATGTAATTCCAACCTAACCCCGGGACCTTGCCTTGATACTCATCCACGAGATAATCCAACTGCTGTGTCAATGTCGGTTTCTTCCCATACCTGCGCTGTAGCTCCTTCTTCCTCGGTCCAAGCCATTGTTGGATGCCAAAATCACCGGCGGCTCCTAGGGCTTCGGTGTCCCCTCCGGACTCGGCGGCGATGTTCGACAGGATACCGATAGCTTGCGTTTGTGGTATTCCCTTCTTGTCGGTCAGATAATCCCATATCTCGTCATATACAGCCATCTTACTATCCTCTGATCTACGAGGATCAATTACATACTTGCCAGAACCATAAGCCCTCCCTGTATTTACCGAACCTCCTCTATCCTTTTTATCAATACTACCATCTATCTTAAATACATCCCCATTCAAAAGAAACTGGACAGCGGGATTGAAATCATATACATCCCTATATCTGTATCCGCCCATATCCTTGTCACGATATATCGTATAATCACCAAGTACACTATGAGGACCCGTCTCGTTCTTATCAAGTCTACGATCCCTATAATTATACTCATTCACGACACCATACCCCTTATCATAAAGAGACCTCAACCCTTTTATATTCATCTCGTCCGCTGATATGGCACCCTCTCTTACCCTTTTCAGATCCTTATATTCCCTCTGAATCCTCTCATACTCCTCTGGATCGGCATCACTTAAAGCTTTTATAAGTCCTTCATTGTATTCCTTAGTTTCCTTATCAAACAGACTCCTATTCACATCAATCCTATTCCTTACGATAGACGAATCAGGTATCATCCTATTAGATAATTCCTTTCGTATACTATACGTACCATCACCATTATCTATCAATACAGACTCATCGTAAGGGAGTTTATTGTATTTAGCCCAAGCCTCATCACTAGTTCTTGTGCCTAAATCATCATTATCACTATCGCCATATAACTTGTTATTAAAATCACCAGATATATATTTCCCGAACATCTTCATAAAATGAACAGGATACTCATACCATTCCGGATTCTTCCCCATAGGATCTATTGATGAATACGCAGCTTTATTTATGCGAGTAGGGCCATCAGTATACCTTGAATTAGCGATATCATATATTATTGACAAAACCGGGTGAGCAGAAGCTACGTAATTATCCAATACCCTGCTCCCGAATCTAGGTCTATCAAGAACAGACTCTCTTGTTTCTCCTCCATCTTGCTTCCTCTCAATTTTTTCTACCCATAGCCCATATTTCTTCCTAGGCCATATGCCATCTATGGCATCCATATAACCAACGGGATGCTCCCCTTCCAGACGCCGGTCCCGTCGCTCGTCCGCTGGGTACAGGGCGTTGGCCAACGGCTGCGTGATATGACCCAACCCCTTATCCTTGGAACTCGACATAGCATCCACCACAGTCCGATATACAGGTCTTAATTTCTCAGGTAAATATAGCCCCGCCTCATCAACCAACTCACCGATCTTCTTATTTATACCCCTGATACTGAAATTATAATTACCCATGCCATTATTCAACGGGGACAACGCACCTCTTATCCCATTCATGCCTTTAACTGCGGCTCCTCCGCTAAGGATATCAAACTCCGGGGACACGTTTCTCAAAGGACTATCATCCATACCCCTGAAATACATAGGACGCTCGCCTCTTACGACACGATCAAGATCCTCCTTATATAAATCCCTTATCCACGATGGGATTTCCTCCGGTTTATTCTTCTTAGACATATATTACGTTTTTCACAAAGATAACCATAATATCACAAGCCTAAAAACACGAAACGGGCACATAATAAATCATGTACCCGTTTATACGCTAATGCATGTGATAAGCAGCCAAGGCTCCTTTAGCTTTCTCCTTAGACTTGTACTTAGCCGGCCATAATTTACCGGTCTTGTTACTGACCACTCGCCAATCACTCCCTACTTTCTTGATACATCCTGATTTCGGGCATTTGCCCTTCTTTTTACTGCTAGTTTTCCCTGCTGCCATAACATCAAATATTTAAAGGTATATAATCACCTCAATAAACTTTCTCATCGTTGCTAAACCAACGTACTATCATCTTGAACCGGCTCTCAATGTCATTCACGAACCTAGCCAAGAACCAATCGCCACGAAGACGATCCCGCCACCTCCGATGATAATCGACAGCCCTGGGGTCGATCTTACGGTCAATGTCATTCACATCCTTAACCCATATCGGAAGATTGTTCGTATCGTCTTTGACCTCGTTAAAATAGTCATTTATATTTATCTTCTGATCAACCTCCGTCACCAGTATCTCACGGCTATCGTCATTGGTTACAGGATACCTTAACCGCTGGCTCATATCGTTCTTGTCGGCGATAACCATCCGAAGCTCACCGCTGTTGTTGGTATCATTATAAAACCATGCCTTATTAAATCCAGTAGTCCTAAGAATTTGGTAATTAACCTCATCCTGATATCTTCTGGCATCCATCCGATATTGGTAGTTGGTGAGGATCTTATTCACGTACTGCTCACGTACCGGAACCTCTATAACAAACGGATATAGCTTACCATAAAATACTTGATACGATTGGTTGGTCAAACCATGAGACCATAAACCTATCTCCTGACTTTCACTTGAGTAGTTCTTTCCGGACTGGAAATAATGCTGGTGCTCGATATAATAATCAGGGGTGTAGGATAAATATGATTTCCACTCACCCTTCAGGCAGTTATACCCAACGGTGAACGAGACGTCCGTGAAATGGCTGGTGTCCTGCAACTCCACCGCCTGCCCGTTCCTGTAGAACCGGCCGCCACGGAATTGGTACTCGCTCGGATTCCCTACCGGTATATAATCTTTCTTGGTTATCAGAACCCTCTTAAACCTATTATCCCAACCCATGGACAACCCTATACCAAAAAACTTGTTATCAATATCATAATAAGACAACTCAGCGTCCGTATCAGCGTTATATATCCGGCTACGGATGATCTTCATCTGAAGATGCTCCTTAAACCAGTTTCTAAGCCCCGGTGTGACCTCCGTAAGATTCCTACCATTAGAATCTACCTTAAACACCTGACCACGCCTTAAATCGACCCAAAAATGCCCAAACTCGCAACTGATCATATCCCGACTCTGGGTCCCGGAATATCCTAACGTCGTATTATTATACTCAATGCCACGAGAGGCGAAAAGCCCACCTGTCCCTAGCTCGCTATTCTCCGGGGATATTCTCTCCGCCAACACGTCTATGGCGTTATATAACCCTACCTGATTCTCGAAGCGAGCCAGTATCTGATCCGACTCTATCCCTTTCATGCTTATAAGTTTCCCGAAAGAGGTCTTGAACTCATGGTAATCCATAGGCTTGTACGACAGCCAAGGATCGGTCATGCCGTTCTCCGACACGTCGGCGGTGCTCCATATGACTCCGTTGGGTCTTTGGTAGGCACAATCCCAGAAATTGCTATCATATGTCTCCGGCAACGACCTACCACCTAACGTAAAACGATTCTTATACACAGGACTCATCTTAAACACATTATCCCTTGATATAGGAACATTACGCTCCTGAGTCCATGATATATAATCCCCTACCTCCGGATAAAATCCCTCGTAAGGCTCAGGCCCGGCTATACGGAAATTGCAATTGATCTCAGACTCCACAAGAAACTGAGGTATACCATAGAAGTATAGGAAGAAACGACCGCTAAGATACATATCTCCGGTCTTGCAAGCCATCTCGTAAGCGCTCTTCCGGCTACGGAAAGGGAATAGCGAACCGGGACCCGTATCGGTCTTATTAAGATAATCCTCCCCGGTGTCGTAATTAACGAAATAACGGGGATACCCGATGTTCCGATAATCATAATAAGGGAATGGTATCATGTCCCCCTGACCGAACTGAGTCAAGTAAAACATAGGCATTTTTCTCTTAAGCGAGAATCTGGATATAAACACATCACCTCCAAAAACAGGTTTACGTTTATCCTCATCCATCAACCCGCAACCGCCTAACGACACCCACCTGACATCCTCTATCTGCCCGTATTGAGCCGGAGAATATTTCTTTATCCTCATATAAGGACAGGATACGAAAGATTCACGTGTCATAAAATGAGGCGTCATACCAGCCACCTCATCGTTACGAATATTACACTCATCCTGAATACGACTGGTATCGTAACTTGAAACCAACTCCGGATATTCAAGCATATACTTATCCATACCAAATGACATGAACAACGAATGCTCACGATCGAGGTTGTTTATGATAATAGGCTTACCACCTACGGTTCCCCCTTGTGACGAGATGTCTGTAACCGGATACAACCCGCTCTTGATATATTTTGCCGTTGACAATCCACGTAGCTCCGACGCCCCTATTTTTTGGTAAAATAAATTATAATGAGCGACAGAAGTATAATAATAAGCATAGTTCCGTCTAGGTCCCCTATCTATCAATGCCGTTAACCACTGATACCTGTACTTGCCTATATCCACCACGGACTGGGCTGTGGCCTTGGCGATACCCGTAGCCAGACGGATAGCCGTCAGCGCTATGCCGACAGGGTTGGCTAAAAAGAACACGCCTCCACCGACATATTGCTGTGAAGCCGACTGATATGTATACTCAGCTATAGCGGATATTAAATTAGCCATAGCCTCCACCGTAGCCAATGACGTTGCCATACTGTAAGCCTTGCTCCCTAATATCGTCCATTTAGGGTGATCCTCCACCTCCCTGAATATACCAGAGGATTTACCTAATTGATAACCATCAACAAGGCACTCGGTGGGAGCGTCAGGCTTGTTAAAGGCAATATCAGGACTTAAGAATGAATACCAGATATTACCCTTCCTGTTAAACGGGTGCGTTATAAATTTCTCACGATTAATATCCTTATAGATATACATATCATAAGACAAATCGTTGTAAGGGTAATTAGGATAAAGGTTAGCCGATCCGTCGGGATCATCGTACTTAAACATATCATAAGCCAGACCGGTTCCGATAACGCTCTTATCCAACGTCCTATCGCCTCTATACAACTCATATCCTATTATAGAATCTCTTCTAGCCTTATCTATAAGACCGTTCTCTACCGCTATATCCAGAAACTCATTAACGATATCGTCATCAAGCATCACCCCCATAGGATAAATATAGGAGTCAACTCCATATTGACCAGTCAGTTGAGACGGATTACCCATAAAAGGAGCGACAGAGTTATCCGGGAACTTGTAATGACGTATAGGTCTCTGACAAAATGTGGTTGACGTATTGGGATACTCAGCGTTATCTCCATTACCCGTGAAATAAGACTTACCTCCCACGGATTTAGGAGACCCATAGTATTTCGTCAAAGAATCTATTACATCCTTCCTCTTCGATCCTCCCGACGATATCCCGATCTTACTTGAATCATACAACTCAAAATTAGCCGGATACTTATTGGTAGACTCCCAATATCCGAAATCACCGTACTGATATGGTCTGGGAGCGCAATCAGCGGGTTTATCTCCACATGAGATACATTTCGCCTCATAGGTAACAAATCTTCTTAATTTCAATTCTTTCGTGAAGAAGAATACGTATTTCACCTCTAGTGGCCGAATGCCAAAACAGAACGGGGCGGGGAAGATGGCGGTGCCGGCCGTATAGAATCCGGCAAGCTCCTTCATGTCCTGCCTCATGGCGAAACCGGTGAAGAACACGCATACCGCAGGCTCGATGCAAACATATATCTTATGGAAAGTAGTCTTGTCATCATTCCAGAACAAGTACTTTGGCATCATAAATATCTTATGATCCACGTAATTCACTATAACACCTTTCTTGGCATCATTAGCCAAAGGATTAGGAGCCACGGTACCTTCCTTGTCCGAGAAAAACGTTATACGAACCTTATTGTATGATGACGAGTCGCCGATCGGATAATTATAGTTACCCATCATCTCTATATACATAATACCGTTATCAGGATCGGATAAACCACTTATGTATTTCTCGTAATCCAACTCCACCCATCTGGCGTATGAGGATACATGTGGATAGAACTTGAAATAAGTCAAGTTGCTTCTACCGAACCAATTGGTCTTGGCGTCAATATCATTCTGCACAGACACACGACCTTCCCAGTCAGTAGTTATACCGGTATTAAACTTAGAATTATCACCATCGCCAAAAAGACACAAGGCGTTCTCGATACCAAACTGACTCTCATATTGGGGGAAATAAGCCTCCATCGTATCCATTAACTGATCAAGCATCGTCTCCGTATGCTTCTTTCCTTCCCATCCGGGATATTGATACAAATATGTGCACTTACCCAATGACCTACCTCCTTGGAACGTTGGTAGTTGCACATCGTTAATAGTAGGATTCACGTAAGGATCACCTACCGAACACCCATTAGTACATATACCCTCATCATATAACTGCCGGACATTAGACATATCCTGGCACAAGACCAAGGCGGAAGAATCTATGTCAGACGGGAATTTATCCTCATCCTGACCATCCAGCCATTCCTGAACCAGATCTATGATATTCTTGCCTCCACTAGAGTAATTATCAAAATCACACAATACAGAGAACTTCCTTTGTGACTCGGCATTACTTTGTATTAATGTAGTAGGCTCGGTCTCCGTATAATCACTAGCCAGCTTATATGTAAAATCAATCATAGAATCCACCAAAGAGTTTTTATCCAATATAGTCCTGGTCTCTATCCTCTCGATATCGTCACATCCACTAGGGAAATCGGGAGCCTTTATACCATCTTGATCCTCAGGTAACGATATAGCCGCACATAACTCGTCAGTAATGCCTACATTGGATTCTATAAGATCACACAGATTCTCTATATTGTCAGCAATATAATCAATAGCATCATCTACCGTAACATCTTCCCCCATCGTGTTGATAACGAATTGGGTCTCTCCTACCGTGGCATATTCCTGCTCTACATATCTGAGTTGCTTGACATCTAGCTGATTCTTGCATTCTCCTCCAAAACCATCAAATCCCCAAGACGGGTCGTTTATGATCTTTGCCGTATTCTTAAACTGCCAAAGATAACGGCGGCTGTTCCCGGCGCACTGCGGGTTGTTCTCCAGCACCGAAGCAGCCGACAGGTCGTCAGAGTTACCGTCCTCATCAACGATAACCTCCATCTCCTCCCTTGTGGCCGGACGAGGGATAAGCGGGAATCTAGCCGTCCTGTATCCTGTATTGGTAAAGAATCTTATACCCAACGGATATACCTCGTCACGCATGAAAGAGGCGTATTTAGAGCAAGCCACACCGTCTTTATACAAATTCTCCGTGGCTATAGATGTCTGCCATTTAACGAAATGACCCAAGAAGTTAACGACCGGTTGAAGATTCCATTCGTTCTCCACGGTCAAGCCGTATTGAAGAAGACGATTCCCGACAGACGTCATGCCTCTGGCTGTCTTATATACCGGTATTTCCTTGGATAACTTCTCCATGGTCGTACGCTCGCTATATTGATCCGTAAGATAATAGATAGTCCTTTCCGTTATCGGATGTATACCTTCTATGAAATACTCAAGAACCGGGCTTTGCTCACCATTAAACCCGACCGTATTCTGTATAACACCTATCTTATAATGAGATACCTGCTTATCTATATTAGACACGGTAAGGCGGATACCCATGTTGGTTGACTTACCCCATAAACCATCGCGGATAACCATATCTTGACGATCGAATAACATGATTGGGTTGGTCAATGAGCAATATCCGGTCTTCTCAATCCCGAACTCATCGCATAACGCCACGCAGAACTGGTAGGTCCCGGCACGCAGGCTCCCCCCGAACTCCACGACCTCAGGCTCCACGCACGGGGCCGTCAGCAACGGGAACACCAGCAGCTTCTCGCAGGCCAGCCTACACCTCTCTATTGGTTTGTCATCCCCACATGTCTTATACCCATGATAATGATACCAAAAGTCACCATCATCATCCGGATTAAGAGCCTTATCGACCATAACATATCGCTGGGGATTATATCCATCGGTCCAGTATATCACCTTCCCGCATTTCTCGTCCTTGATCTCTATATCGAAGATCGGATGATGAATGGAGAAATTAAGACAAGGGTCATCAACCCAATCCTCTATCAAGACCTCCATCAAATCACATATCTCATCAAAACGACCATCCGACTCCTCAAGCCTCTCGCCAAGGATACGATGGATGTCCTTTCCCGATCCAGCCAATTGATCCTCCACGGTCTTGATATAATCCAATGACCGCATGAACGTGATCTTAGACGTATTATCATCCGGATTGGATAGAAAGAAATAAGTGTTATCACCAGCTATGTCATTCTTATACCCAATAACCTTATAGCCATCAAATCGCTTACATAAAAGGGTACTAGGCTCGTTCTGGATCTTAAGCTGGCTTCCATCGTCACCCTCTATGGTAGCGTTCAAGGCGAAACTATATTCAGATGGGGATAGATCCTGTGGATGCTTATCCCTGTTCATCCCGGAGTCGGGAACCGCTATGTTAGAGTTATTTTGCACGACATTATCTTTTTCGCAAATATAATAAATCCACCAGATAATCACTTATGTGGCGGATTCTAATAAACAGTACGTATTATGCAAAACATTCAAATCGTACAAAAATAAAAAATCCTCCAGACTTTCACAAGTCAGGAGGAGAACTAAATACTTTTAAACGCTCGTGTAAAGTACAAAAACACAACAATTACAAATTTTTACCCATGTAGTTCGATTGCTTATCGGCATCCTCTACAGATATGTAAAAGAAACCGTTAGTCACGTATCTCTCATTGACATCCACAAAATCAGTAGATCCTTTATCCACTCCTTTCTTCGATCCCTCATCACACACAGCTACCAGACTATTAAAGTCATTGGAATAACCTACGACTACACCGTGTATATCCCGATTTCGAGGATCGAATACGTACCTCATCTTACATCTGTCATAAGCTAACTCTAAAGAGCTTTTGCTTAACCTCTCATCTAATCCAGCACCCGCTACCAAGGCCAAAACGCTCTTTGATATGTCACTCATGGTGGTATCCTTGGTCGGAGCCTTAGGCATAGAAACGCCTTCCATGACAAAATCCAACGCCTTATCTACAAGACCATCGAAATCATCATCTCTTATATAATCCTTAAGTACCTCCAGTATATATAACCGGACATGGAGTTCGTTATTTACATCATTCAATGTGACCATAATACTAGTTTTCGGCAAAGCTAGATTATTCCCACGCAATAAAAGATCAAATATGTCATAATTGAAGGATTAAAAAAAATAAAAAAACTCTCCTATCCTCACGAACAAGAGAGCCGATGTGTTTATATTATGAAGAAAAATCTATTCACCTATTCTTACAATACAGTCACGAGATTCCTTGTTATAGATCATCGTGCCTACCTTAGAATACAAGGTCTTTATATTTTGCCAATTATCCCCACCATGAGCGGATACGTTAGTGGGAGCGTCACCGGTATAAACCTCCTCGCCTCCGATATTGACAAAATCATATCCACGTTTCTCCATAGAACCGCCCTTATATGCCGTGAACCTGATAGTGACATCACCTTTCTCACGACCACCATACCAGTTACCGTATATACTGCATCTGATCTCAAGAGGTAATTTATCGTAATTATCGCCATCCAACAACGGTCCCATCTGGATCAAGGCGGCCTCATTACCTGATTCCATGTTATCACCACCGTGGATAAGATAATCACCTACCCGCTCCTGCGTGGTCTGGTACTGTTTACTCCAACCAACAAGCTTGCCGTCAACGTCCGGGAGGCCGGTGTTATCGAAACCGGTAGCCGTGTCAAAGTCAATGCCGTCCTCGTCAGCCCAGATATACCTAAGAACAAGGTAATCGAACTCCGGGATGATCACCACCGGGACGGACTCCTGCCTGCACACGAACGTCTTCTCTTCCTTGGTTCCCTCTTTTATAACCTTGTATGTTACCTGACGTATCTCGCCGGTCTCATTAATATCAGCTGTAACCTTAACCTCAGCAGGGCCAGTACCACTTGTCTTATCTAAATGTATCCAATCAGCCATATCATCGTATTTTGTTAAACCATTTTAATATACTTATCAAAAGCGTTGGGCCACATACGCTCATAAGATAACATCCTTCTCCTGTTATCCTCAGCCAGTTCCCGATAATCATTCAAGGTAATCATCGACATCTTAAGCTCTTTCATGGCCCTAGCGAACTTACCCGGCTCCTGTTGGGCGTATAGCTTATAAGCGTCACCAGCGCCTTGTATCAAGCCATTCACGGCGGCATTCTCGAAGATCTTCATCTTGATATACGTCTCAACATAATCCTCAAGGTATCCTAACGCCGTTTCAGGTATATATGGGAGACCGTCATCATCCTTAGGCGTAGCACGATATATGATATAAATAAATCCTTCAAACCCGGTATACATAGTATTGCCAGATATAGTTATATCATAATTATCCCAATCGTACTTATCCCGATACTTGTCGGCGGCGCAATCACGCCTCAGTCCTCGACCTATAGACAGCCTTACGGGATGATGGTAATGAAATCGAACCTCGTGAGACCCGATATATATCCTCTCCGTGATCGTCTTCTCAAACTCCTCCTTACAGCACTCGGTGCAGGAGTTCCAACGGAACCCACGCTCGGTGCGCTCGACCCAGCCGATCTCGTGTTGGAGGTCAGCCTTGGCCTTGTCGCCGCCCGGAATCTCACAGACAAGAGGCTCACACCTATAGGCGTCAAGCATGTCGAAAAAATCGGAAGGCAATACCGCTTGTTTATTACTGGTCTTGACAACCGCCTCTGACATGACGGCTATAACACCCCCAAACCTTTTTAAAGCGATCTCAGCCCACCTGTAAACAGATGAGGTATCTATAGCCCCGCTATCATCGTATTTATGTAAATCGGCCTTGATCTCGGCCAATAAGCCCTTTATCGTCATATTTAAGTCTTTTGCACAAAGATATGTATTTGAATCCGTGATACAAAAAAAAATCCAGTCTACCCTCACGGGCTAACTGGATCACAAAAACTTCTACAGTTTGTAAACCCATTTAACTCCAAATACCTTACTCTCCGATTCAACCTCCCGGTACAAGAACTTATATCTCCTACCTGATTCCATAGCCAACCTACATTCCTTATTCAACGCCGGAGAAATATAGAGATGGAAATACTTGTTCCGAGGCATAAAATCAATACACGTATGGACATAAGAATATCCACCAGTTCCACGTCTGTTAATAGTACCGGTAAGCTTATTCAGATATATCTTACGATTAGGATTTATCTTATGGCACAGATAACCGATGTTGTTTATATAAACCCCACCCTCATTCTCCAGATACTTATCACGTATAACCTTCCATATCAAGGACTGACATTCGAGAATATCATTCTTGTCCACGATCGTATGCTTCCTCCTCTTACCGTTCTTAGACATTATTGACCTATAGAACCGGAGAAAATACTGATTTAATATCTTAAACGATTTTATATCCATACCGCAAATATAATCAATCAATCCTAATACAAGAAATAATATACATGATTAGGTATATAATTACCTATGAAACAAGAGTAATCACCATACCATCCGGATCTGGATCATTCAGTGGTTCTACTACGACCAATTACGGGATATCATCTGGGGCTTACGCTTATTTTGACAGCGGAGATGGATCTGGATCATGTTGATAATAAAAAAGGAGAGACTTGTTAGACTCTCCTTTTTATCTTATATAAATCTAAGATCCTTTTTCTTTGTATGATTCAATATCCTACTAATATGTCTGGTGCTTAATCCAGTCCTTTCCCTTATTTTATCATAGATATAGTTCTTGGATACGTAAGCTGATATATCCCCAAGATCCTTTATGATCTTGTCATACATATCGTGCACCTCATTATATCTTATGATAGAGCTGTCTCTCATCCCTCTTTCGCCTATACCGTCAACTATGGCGTCATTGAAACCGAAGAAATTGATTATTGATCTTATTAGATTCATGTTTACTGAATTTTTTGTGTTTTCTTATTAATATCCATATCCGGGTTCTCATCCGCAGGAATCTGCAATTTGGTCACAGTCTCCCTCAACGTCTCGGAAACCACATATTCAAGAAGTTTGTCTGGGCATATGAAATCATAATCCCATTGAGATGTACATGGCTTATCTTTTTCAGCTCCACACCCGGATAACTCTAAAGCCGCTTTTCTATCCAAGGTAATAAAATCCACGTTTATAGCCTCTATGTTAATATCTGGTATATAGATATAACCATCATTGACATAATAATAATATTGATCTATATTCCCGTATTTACGTTCCTTATTGTTCGCATATTTTCTCAATGATATGGAGGTAAATATAATATCATCCATAATATTTGATACCTTAATGATAGCAGGTCCTATACGGGTATATATCATATCTGGCAATCTTTTCTTGGATCTCATAAGTACCCTGCATAGTTTAAACTCATTAAAACAACAATCAATTTTCCGGACCCTCTCCATCTCCATGCAATTGATATGAGTATACAGTGATTCCTCGCCGAATAAGGTCCCATCGGCATACTTCTGGGCTATATATGATCTAGCTTTCTGCCTCCCTATAGACAATATCCATCTCCTGCTGACATGGGCGTCCTTGCTTATGGAGTTCATGTCATTTATGATCCTAGATACAAATTCTGAATTTTTCATATGCTAAATACTGAGGATGGGATATACCCCTCCGGTTATTACTTCTTTTTCTTAACCTTGCCTCCACATTTCAGTTGAGGTTTCTTTTTCTCGGAGACCTTGCCTCCATTAGCCATTTTCTTTTTCTTATTGCAAGCCATAACTTAATGTATTAATATTAACGATACAATATTAATGATTTTAATTAATAGATAAACAATGCGCATTGAATAAGCTAAACTCAGATCGATTCAGACGGCACCTCTTACGCTAATGGCTTGGCGCAGGCCGA
>ULWS01018122.1_pt1 | contig 32726 bp, 19 predicted proteins | sample 1960591 | NCBI WGS metagenome assembly ULWS01 (sample SAMEA4835818, study PRJEB28245) | human gut metagenome | biome: gut microbiome; material: fecal sample | place: Denmark | collected 2008
GTCCGTCGAAAAGAACGGCATAGCGAATCCCCCGGCACGGATTTCGGGCAAGGAAAGCGGCCAGATCCGGCTTCTGTTCCACCGCATCATCGGCAAAGAGCAGCAAGGCTCCCCACTTCCCGGCAAGTCCGTCCGCGACCTCGACCAGACCGGGTGTCAGCTCGAACCGCTCCGGCACCCGAACGGCCTCCGCCGGAGCGGACGGATCGATCTCCGTCAGGTCGAACGCCAGTTTACCGCCGAACCCGGGCGTCGCGGTCGCATGGTCGAGCACGTCGTAAACTCCGTCGCTTACAATCAAATCGCGCGGGAACTCGGCCCGGCGCAACAAGGCGGCCAACCGGTCCGGATCATGCACGTCGCAATCCTCGCCCGTAATGACGAGGTATTTATTGAACATCATCTGCCCGGCCCCCCAAAGTCCCTGCGCTACTTTATGGGCTTGTCCCCGGTAGCGTCTGTCGATCGACACCACGGCCAAATTGTGCGCCGTACCGAAAACAGGCATCGTCAGCTCCTTCACTTCGGGCTGTACGGCCAGCCGGATCGGAGCCAGGAAAATCTTCTCGGTGGCCTTGGCGATATAGGCGTCCTCCTGCGGAGGAATGCCCACCAGCGTCGCAGGATAAACGGCATCGCGCCGCCGCGTGACGGCCGTCACATGGAAGCGGGGATATTCATCGGTCAGCGAGTAAAAACCCGTATGGTCGCCGAAAGGCCCTTCCACCGTCTTCGACTCCGACGGATCGACATACCCTTCGATCACGAAATCGCAGTCGGCCGGCACATAAATATCGTTGGTGATACACTTCACCAGTTTCACCGGGCGCCGGCGCAGAAACCCTGCCAGCAGGTATTCGTCCATGTTGTCCGGCATCGGAGCCGTCGCAGCATAAGTATAAGCCGGGTCGCCGCCCAGCGCTACCGACACGGGCATTCGCCGCCCGGCACGCCTGTAACCTTCGTAATGACGGGCTCCGGTCTTGTGCAGGTGCCAGTGCATGCCCGTCGTGCGGGCATCGAACAGTTGCAACCGGTACATGCCCACGTTGCGGATTCCCGTTTCGGGATCGAGGGTGTGCACCAGCGGCAGCGTCACGAAGCGTCCGCCGTCGCACGGCCAGCACTTGAGCACCGGCAGCGCATCGAGCGACGCCTCCTCCCCCTGCAGCACGACCTGCTGACATTCGCCCCGCGACGACGAGGTACGCGGCAACCAGCGCGACATCTCGGCCAGCAAAGGCAGCATCCGCAATTTATCCAGGAGCGAATTTTTCGGCGAGACGGCCTGCTGCAACAAATCATCGAGCCGTCGCGTCAGTTCGTCGAGCGACTCCACGCCGAGCGCCATCGCCATCCGACGATCGGACCCCATCATATTGGTCAGCACGGGAAACGGCGTCCCCGTCTGCTCGAACAACAGCGCCTTGCCGCCGTCCGGCTGCTTGGACATGCGGTCGGTAATTTCGGCGATCTCATACACCGGATCCACCGGCACGCTCACGCGCTGCAATTCGCCTTCCCGCTCCAGGCGGGCGATAAATTCACTCAGGTTGCGATACATAAATCCTTACATTGATTCTGCCCCGAAGTTCTCGAGGCATACAAAGTTAAAAAATAATCCGGCGAATCCGCCGGATTATCCCGATTATCGTTTCCGTCCGCAAGAGCGGCAAGCCGAAGCAACTACCGCAGGAACAGCAGCTCCCGGTACTTGGGCAACGGCCACATCTGGTCGTCCACGATCTCCTCCAGACGATCCACGTGTTTGCGGATCTGGTCGAAATAGACCGCCACCGTATCGTGGTACGCGAGCGCCTTCTCCCGCTGATCCTCGATCTTGTTGGCCACCTTGCGGGCTTCGATCATATCGTGGGTCAGTTGCTGGATCAGAGCCGTATGCTGCTGAATACGTTTGATGAGTCCGACATCGGCCGAAGCGTCGAGCCCCTGTCCGATTTGCGAAATCTTATAGACCTTATCCAGCAGCAGAGCTTCGTAACGCGAAGCGATCGGCACGATGTGGTTCATCGTCAGGTCGCCCAACACGCGACCTTCGATCTGAATCTTTTTGGTATAGGTTTCCCACTTCACTTCGGTTCGGGCTTCGAGCTCCACCTTCGAGAGTACACCCATGCGGGCGAACATCTCGACCGACGAAGGATCGAGGTAGCGGTCGAATACACGCGGCGCACAGGTTTCGCAATCGAGCCCCCGGCGTGCCGCTTCGGCCCGCCACTCCTCCGAATAGCCGTTGCCGTCGAAACGGATCGCCCGCGAAGAGCGGATCATACTCTTGAGCTCCTCGTAAATCGCCTTTTCCTTCCTGACTCCGGCCTCGATACGCGCATCCACGCGCTCGCGGAACGCCGTAAGCTCGTCCGCCACTGCGGTATTGAGCACGATCATCGCCTCGGCGCAATTGTCCGAAGAACCGACGGCACGCAACTCGAAACGGTTGCCGGTAAACGCGAAAGCCGAAGTGCGGTTGCGGTCGGTATTGTCCCGCAACAAAGCCGGAATATGCGAAATGCCGCTCATCTTGAAGACGTTCTTGGCATTGAAGCGGATCGCCGAATCGCTGCGGCTGGCCTCGAGTTTATCCAACACGGCCGAAACCTGCGTACCGAGGAAGGTCGAAATAATCGCCGGAGGCGCTTCGTTGGCCCCCAGGCGGTGGGAGTTGGTGGCGCTCATGATAGCCGCCTTCAGCAGGCCGTTATGCTTGTGCACGGCCGAAATCACATTCACCAGGAAGGTAATGAACTGCAAATTCTCCGATGCGGTTTTACCCGGACTGAGCAGATTGACGCCCGTATCGGTTCCCAGCGACCAGTTGTTGTGTTTGCCCGAACCGTTGATTCCCTTGAAAGGTTTTTCATGCAGCAACACCCGGAAATTATGACGGCGGGCAATCTTGTCCATGATGGTCATCAACAGCTGGTTGTGGTCGTTGGCCAGGTTGCACTCCTCGTACACGGGAGCCAGTTCGAACTGATTAGGAGCCACCTCGTTGTGACGAGTCTTGACCGGAATGCCCAATTTCAGGCATTCGTATTCGAGATCGGCCATGAAAGCGATGACCCGCGTGGGGATCGCGCCGAAATAGTGATCTTCCAACTGCTGGTTCTTGGCCGATTCATGCCCCATGAGCGTACGGCCCGTCAGCATCAGGTCGGGACGCACGGCCCAAAGACTTTCGTCCACCAGGAAATATTCCTGCTCCCAACCCAAATACTGAATCACCCGGTTCACCTCCTTGTCGAAATAGCGGCACACCTCGGTCGCAGCCTTGTTCACGGCCGAAATCGACCGCAGCAGAGGCACTTTATAATCGAGCGCCTCGCCCGTATAGGCAATGAAGACGGTCGGAATACAGAGCGTACCGCCCACGATGAAGGCCGGCGAGGTAGGGTCCCACGCCGAATAACCGCGTGCCTCGAACGTATTGCGGATACCGCCGTTCGGAAACGACGAAGCGTCGGGCTCCTGCTGGACAAGTACCTTGCCGGAAAATTCGTCGAGTACACCCCCGCAGCCGTCCGGCTCGGCAAAGGCGTCGTGCTTCTCGGCCGTACCGCCCGTGAGAGGCTGAAACCAATGCGTATAGTGGTCGGCGCCGTGGTCGAGCGCCCACTGGCGCATTCCGGCAGCCACGCCGTCGGCGACTTCGAGCGTCAGCGGCGTCCCCCGCTGCATCGTATCGAGCAGTTGGGCATAAACCGTCTTGTTGAGATACCGGCGCATGGCCTCGCGGCCGAATACCTTCGTACCGAAATACTCGGAAGGACTTCCCTCGGGAGCCTTCACTTCGACGGCTTTGTGATCGATGGCCGCCTCCACCATTTTGAATCGGAGCAATGACATGGGATCACTTCGAATTATGAACTCGGAATACCGTAAAACCCGTACACTTCCGCCCGGGTGACGGACGGCATCCTTTCTGCGCACAAAGATAAATATCCGACACGACAAAAACGCACAAAAAACCGCATCTTCCAGAAAAAAATCGAATATTTTTCGAAAAAACCAATAAAAAAACAACTTTTCCCGAAAAAACAGCCTAAAAATTCGTCATACCGGTCGATTTCAGACATTATTTTCCGGAAAATAGCATTTTTTCGAAAAATCGCCCCATTCATGATCCGGGCATTTCCAAAACCTCCGCCGAAAAGAGCCTTCGTTGGTACAAACCGGCTATTTTCCGCATTTCTTGCTTACAATCCGGCAATTATTTTATATCTTTACGGGCAGTTTAAAAGCAATTGAACATATTTCAATACTAATCTCTAATTTATTATGGCAACTACCAAACGTGAAAAGTTGTTTACCGAATTTCCGCCGGTTTCGACCGAGCAGTGGGAGGAGGTAATCAAGGCCGACCTCAAAGGTGCGGACTACGAGCGTAAATTGGTGTGGAAAACGCCGGAAGGTTTCAACGTCCGTCCCTACTACCGGGCTGAAAACCTCGCCGGACTGAAGTTCCTCGGCTCCGAAGCCGGGGTTTTCCCCTACGTGCGGGGCACCCGTGCCCACAACCGCTGGAAGATCCACCAGACGGTCATCGTCAATTGTCCCAAGGAGGCGAACGCCGTCGCGCTCAAGATCCTCAATGCGGGCGTCGATTCGATCGAATTCCAGATCGTTCCGGAGACCTTCTCCGCAGAAGATCTGAATACGCTGCTCAAGGATATTCACATCCCTGCAGTCGAAATTACCTTCAGCGGCAGTAAAACCGCCCATGTGGCAGAGTTGGTGATCGCAAAGATCGAAAAGGAACAACTGCCTGCGGAAGAGGTGCACATCAATTTCTGCATCGACCCGCTGGTCAAGAAACTGACTTCGAAAGGCAGCTTCTGTTCGGAGAACGGTGCCAAATGTTTCGAGAAGATCGCCGACCTGGTTCGGAAAACCAAAACCTACAAAGGTATCCGCGTAATCACGGTATCGGGCGAAATCTTCAGCAACGCCGGCTCGACGATCGTAGAGGCGCTCGCCTTCTCGCTCGCTGCCGGTCACGACTACCTGGTACGCCTGATGGATATGGGCTTCACGATCGAAGAGGCCGCTAAAAAGATCCGTTTCTCGCAGGCCATCACCTCGAACTACTTCATGGAAATCGCCAAATTGCGTGCAGGCCGTATGTTGTGGGCCAACATCGTGAAAGCTTATAACCCCGCGAAGAACTGTCCCTGCAAGATGTTCACGCATGCCGTGACCTCGACGTGGAACCAGACGGCATACGACCCCTACGTCAATATGCTGCGCGGCACGACCGAAGCGATGTCGGCATCGATCGCCGGCGTACACTCGCTCGAGGTGACTCCTTTCAACAAGGCATACGAAGATCCCAACGAATTTTCGATGCGCATCGCCCGCAACGTCGAACTGCTGCTCAAACACGAGTCGCACTTCGATCAGGTCGTCGATCCGGCCGGCGGTTCGTACTACATCGAAAACCTCACCGACTCGATCGCCAACGAGGCGTGGAAACTCTTCCGCGAAATCGAGGAGAAGGGCGGCTACACCGCAGCCTATGAAAGCGGCTTCATCGTAGAGCGCGTCAAGGCATCGGCCGCAGCCAAGGACAAGAACATCGCAACGCGCCGCGAAATCCTGCTGGGCGCCAACCAATACCCCAACTTTACGGAGGTCGCCGGCAAGGAGCTGACCGAAGCCGCCGTAACCCGCCCCGTGAGCGAAGGCAACACGCTGGCTCCCTACCGTGGTTCCATGGCATTCGAAGCCATGCGTCTGCACGTGGACCGCAGCGGCAAGGCGCCCAAGGCGTTCATGCTGACCTGCGGCAGCCTGGCTATGGCCCGTGCCCGTGCCCAGTTCTCCTGCAACTTCTTCGCATGCGCCGGCATCAAAGTAATCGACAACACGTTCTTCAAATCGATCGAAGAGGGCGTCAAGGCCGCTCTGGAATCGAAAGCCGAGATCGTCGTAGTCTGCGCATCGGACGACGACTACGCAGAGGCGGCTCCCAAAGTGAAAGAGCTGCTCGGCGACAAGGCGATCCTCGTGGTTGCGGGCGCTCCGGCATGTATGCCCGAACTGGAAGCCCAGGGCATCAAGAATTTCATCAACGTCAAGAGCAACGTACTCGAAACACTGAAGTTCTACCTCAAAGAAATGGGTATCTAAAAAGCAAAAATCATGAGAGCAAAATTTTCAGATTTAACATATGACGGAGGCGAGCAGAAGAGCTGCTGCGCTTCGAAAGGCTGCGGCCAAACCGAACCGTGGCTGACTGCCGAGCAGATACCTGTCAAGGGCTCCTACTCGGCAAAGGATCTGGAGGAGATGGAGCACCTGAACTATGCGGCAGGTATCGCACCGTTCCTCCGCGGCCCCTACTCGACGATGTACGTGATGCGTCCCTGGACCATCCGCCAATACGCCGGTTTCTCGACGGCCGAAGAGTCCAACGCATTCTATCGCCGCAACCTGGCTGCCGGACAGAAGGGTCTGTCGGTGGCATTCGACCTGGCGACACACCGCGGCTACGACGCCGATCACCCGCGCGTAGTGGGCGACGTCGGTAAGGCCGGCGTGTCGATCTGCTCGGTAGAAGATATGAAGGTGCTCTTCAACGGTATTCCGCTGGATCGGATGTCGGTGTCGATGACCATGAACGGCGCCGTGCTGCCGATCCTGGCGTTCTACATCGTGACCGGTCTGGAGCAGGGATGCACCCTCGATCAACTGTCGGGTACGATCCAGAACGACATCCTCAAGGAGTTCATGGTGCGCAATACCTATATTTATCCGCCGAAATTCTCGATGAAGATCATCGCCGACATCTTCGAATACACCTCGAAGAACATGCCGAAGTTCAACTCGATTTCGATCTCCGGCTACCATATGCAGGAGGCAGGCGCCACGGCCGACATCGAGTTGGCCTACACGCTGGCCGACGGTCTGGAGTACCTGCGTGCGGGCGTTGCAGCCGGTATGTCGGTGGATGCTTTCGCACCCCGTCTGTCGTTCTTCTGGGCGATCGGTATGAACCACTTCATGGAGATCGCCAAGATGCGTGCGGCACGTATGCTCTGGGCGAAGATCGTCAAAAAATTCAACCCCAAGAACCCGAAATCGTTGGCCCTGCGTACGCATAGCCAGACCTCGGGCTGGTCGCTCACCGAGCAGGATCCGTTCAACAACGTAGCACGTACGGCTATCGAGGCGATGGGCGCCGCTCTGGGCCACACCCAGTCGCTGCACACCAACGCACTGGACGAGGCGATCGCCTTGCCGACGGACTTCTCGGCACGTATCGCCCGTAACACCCAGATCTACATCCAGGAGGAAACCAACGTCTGCCGCGAAGTGGATCCCTGGGCAGGTTCCTACTACATCGAAACCCTCACCAACGAGATCGCCCACAAGGCTTGGGAGCGTATCGAGGAGGTCGAGAAACTGGGCGGTATGGCCAAGGCCATCGAAACCGGTATTCCGAAGATGCGTATCGAGGAGGCGGCAGCCCGCAAGCAGGCCCGCATCGACTCGGGCATCGAGAAGATCATCGGCGTAAACGAATACCGTCTGGATCACGAAGCACCGATCGATATTCTGGCTGTGGACAACACGGCCGTACGCGAGAGCCAGATCAAGCGTCTGAAGGAGTTGCGTGCGAACCGCGACGAAGCAGCCGTGAAGAAGGCGCTCGAGGCCATCACCGAATGCGTCAAGACCGGCAAGGGCAACCTGCTGGAACTCGCTATCGAGGCCGCCAAGGTACGCGCTTCGCTGGGCGAGATTTCGGATGCCTGCGAGGTGGTCGTAGGACGTTACAAAGCAGTTATTCGTTCCATTTCAGGTGTATATAGTTCAGAAGTGAAATCAGATCCCGCATTCGAACACGCGAAGGAACTGGTTGCCAAATTCGCGAAGAAGGAGGGCCGCCAGCCGCGCATCATGATCGCCAAACTCGGTCAGGACGGACACGATCGTGGCGCCAAAGTCGTTGCGACCGGTTACGCCGACATCGGCTTCGATGTCGATATGGGTCCGTTGTTCCAGACTCCCGAGGAGGCAGCCAAACAGGCTGTCGAGAACGATGTTCACGTAGTGGGCGTATCGTCGCTGGCCGCCGGCCACCTGACGCTCGTTCCGCAGATCATCGCCGAACTCAAGAAACTGGGCCGCGAGGATATCATCGTCATCGTCGGCGGTGTGATCCCGGCACAGGATTACGATGAGCTGTATCGTGACGGTGCCGCCGCCATCTTCGGCCCCGGTACCCCGATTGCGACCGCAGCGATCAAGATCATGGAGATCCTGCTCGACGAGCAGAAATAATCCGGATCACTCCTCTGTTATTATCAAAGCCCCGCATCAAAAGATGCGGGGCTTTTTAATGGGGTAAGCGAACCGGCCGACCGAAAAAGAACTTTGCCATCGACCTTCATAATTCCATCGCCGGCCTCACCTCCAGAGTCCGCGCAAATACAGCGGCGGATCTCAAACAACGACCGAATACATGCTGTCACAGTGCCATTTCCACAAACCCTACAAATTATGTTTGTAGGCCATATTTCCCGTTAGACAGACAGCGAATATCCTCCCTCCCCGACTCTCGAAAACAGCCGATTTCATACCGCAAACACCTATCCGGAAAGAAACTCGACTGCCGAGACCGTCGTTCTCCTCCCCCAGCCCCAAAGACTTCCGGAATATACGATAAAATCACGGACATTTCGAAGATGCGGAAAAAGAGAATGGCGGATTGGCCGGACTACCACTCCGAGCACCTCACAGAAGAGAATTCAGGAAACCGGCTCTTATCGCTTTTAAGAAGAGAAGTCATCCCCCTATGCCATCGCAATAACGACAATAAAAAAGAGGAATGTATAAGCTACATCCCTCTTTTTCGGCCGGAACTATTCCGGAAAAAATCTACCGGTAACGGTTAAAAATACTTGCCGCGCAAGTCCTCCACATTCGACATCTGCTCCAGGAAATCGAACAGACGACGCTGAATCATCCCCTGCGACGACGCCTCGGCACGTACCTTTTCAGCTTCGATACTCTGCGGAGTTTCCGCCTCCTGAATATCCGTCACCACGAAAACATAAGCACCTACATTTCCCTTGACCGGCTCGGACAGCGTATTCGTCTGCTCCGTTGCGGTAATCGCTCCGATCACACGAGGCTCGACACCCATGTTACGGATAAAGAACGATCCGTAACGGACATCTTCGAAAGGAACGACTTCGGTACCAAGGTTTTGGGCGACCTCTTCGATAGTCGAACCCTTCATTTCGCTGACGATCTTTTCAAACTTCTTATCGGTTATAAGCGTCTGGCGAATATTGTTCGCTACTTTCTCGATCGGCGTATAATCCTCATTGTCGATCTCAGTTACCACTGCGACCACATAGTCATCACCCACAGGGAAAATCTCGGAAATCGCGCCCACCTTGGCATCGTATGCCCAGCGCACCAATTCACGCGAATCAGCCAGTCCCTGCAGCAGACGGTCACCCTGCGTGAGTTTCGCTTCACGAGGAGTGAGGTTTCCCTTATTCGCTGCCTCGTTGAACGCATCGACAGAACCCTTGCCCTCGACAGAGAAAAGACTTGCCTGACTATGCACATTGCGACGGGTCGCCGACGAAGCCTCAACAGGATAAGTGATCGTCGCAAGGCGCATGTGCTTCGAAGGTTTGTCCAGACGATAAACCTGTAAAATCTGAATAACGTCACCCACTTCGACACGGAGAATATCCCCCTGCTTAGCCGTCGAAAGAAGTCCCGAAAGCTCGTCCGGGAATGCAGAGAAAGGCATCACGCCCGCATCGCCTCCATTTCCGGCATCCTGCATATAGAGCGAATGGGTACGAGCCGCCTGTGCGAAATCCGCACCTTGCCGCAAAGCCGTCATCAGACTGTCGGCCAGGTCGCGTTGGTCGTAGGTGAGTACAATATGGCGGACGCCCACGGAATCCGGAGCGTTCAAAGTTTCAACGACACGGGTCATCGTCCAGGTATCGTTCTTCAGGACGGGACCATACTGCTTGCCGTTGGCCAGCGCTTCGGCCTCATCGTCCAGAAGCTGGGCAACCGACCGATAATTGTCTGTAATTTTACCGAAACGGTTATTCTTGGCAAATGCTTTCGGATCGTCCGACGCGGCAAATTCATCGCCGACTTCCCGAACGGTCTTCTCCAAAGTCGCCATATCCTCTGCACTCGGAGCCACTTCGAACACCACATAAGAGAGCGTGCGCGAAGGTTTCTGCTCATAACGGGCCTTATGGCTATTGTAATAAGCCTTGATTTCGGAATCGGAAACCGAGAACAGAGAATCAGGCATATCGTGATAACGCTTGCCGACCCAAGAACCGCTGAAAGTCTTATTCTGCGCATCGACGCCTTCTTCCGCTTCCAGCCGATTGACATATACACCGCCTTTGACCAAGCCGTTATACTTATTGATTTCGCGCTCCCGCATAGCCTGTCCGACCAAAGCCCCCCACATATATTGCATCTGGGGATTTCCGGTTGCCTGGGCGATAAAATCACTCACACCCTCCACACTGTACTGTCCTGTACGGGGGTCGGTGAAAGCCGCAGCCATCGTCCCGGAATAATACTCGCCGCTGATAAGTCCCTCACGCTCGGCATCGGTCACCGAGATTCCCATCTTCTCGAAACCGGGCAAGTACACGTGGTTGGCAATCAGAGTCTGCCAAGCCATTTCAGCCAACTGATCCATCTGCTCTTCATTACTTTCGGAGATGTTGCTCTGGTCTTTCAGGTTGTTGTATACCTCAATATATTCCGAATATCTGATCTTCGAACCGTCGATCACACCGACCTTGGGGTCGTTACCCGAAAGTCCCATATCCGTTTTAAGCGAGAGAATGAATGCCAGCAGTGCAAACGCGATGATAATCGACAAAACCACACCGAATCTGGTCCGTAACGTGTTTAAACTTGCCATATAAACTATTTTAATTTATTGTTTCAAAATGAGTGTTCAAAGATAATAAATATATTCTGAAAACCATGATAAACGACCAAATTCTTTCGTCATTTTCCGCATCCGGCATATCGAAAAAACGCACTTGCCCCTCACCGGTCGAAAATATCCCGTAAACTACAACCGTTTCACGCGCGCCAACTCCAACCGGGAACGGGTCCTGCGCAGAATCTTGATCTCAAGATGCTCGAAACGCACGGTTTCTCCGGCCGCCGGCAGCCCTTCATACCGGAAAATGATATACCCGGCCAGCGTTTCGTACTCGTCACTCTCGGGTATGGCAAGCCCGTATTTTTCATTGAGATATTCCACTTCCAATCGGCACGAAAGGACAAATTCCGAATCGCCGACCTGTTTCTCCGTAAGGTCGGGCACATCGTGCTCGTCTTCGATTTCGCCGAAAATCTGCTCCAGAACATCCTCCAAAGAGATAATACCGGCCGTACCGCCGAACTCGTCGATCACGACCGCAATATTGCTCTTATGACGGATGAGCCGCTGCATGAGTGCTTGCAACGGCATCGTCTCCGGGACGTATTGCACCTCCATCAGCACCTCATCGATCGACGTCGGATGCCGGAACAGCGACTTCGAATTGACATAGCCGACGATATTATCGACACTCTCTTTCCAGACGAAAATACGGGAATACTTACTCTCGACAAAACGCGCCGTAAGCGCTTTGATCGAGGTATCATCGATATCGACCGCCTCCATATCGATACGGGGAACCATGCAATCCCTCACGCGCAAATCGGCAAAATCCAGGGCATTCTGAAAGAGTTTGATCTCATTATCCGGTTCATGCTGCGCCTCCGGCTTCCCCGATTCGAACAAGCTGGCCAGATCGGTCCGGTCGAAAATGGGCTCCATCATCGCAACCTTCGGCTTACGCCCCATCAGCCACAAAATCCCCTGGGAAATCCAGGTCGTCAGCTTGGCGATCGGAAAAAGCAGCAGATAAAAGAAATAGATCGCAGGAGCAAACAGGCGGTAATAAAAATTCGGGCTGTTCCGGAAAACGGATTTCGGGAGAAATTCGGCGACGAAGATGATGATGATTGTCGAAACCGCCGTTTCCAGAACGACGGACCCGCCGCGAGCGATCTCCGTCCAACCCACTGCCGCCGCGAGCGAGCGCAACAACAGCGACATATAGAGCGAATAGATAACCAGGGCGATATTATTCCCGACCAGGATCGTCGTGATGTACTGCCCGGGGTGACGGGCAAAAATGTCGGCGATGAAATTGAACAGCCGACTCTGCTTCCGGTCGATCTCCAGTTTCAGGCGGTTCTTGCTCGTAAAAGCGATCTCCATCCCCGAAAAAAAAGCCGAAAGCAACAACATCAGCAGAATTATAAACACCGAAGTTATCATAAGGAACGATCGTTACTTTCTACGGGAGTCAGTTGAATTTTCCGGTCGTTCCCCCGTATCGGCCGGGCCGGTTTGACAGGCTGTTCGGAAACTGCCTCCTTCGCAGCGGAAACATTGTCCGCAACGGGTTTCACCGACGTAGAATCCGCGTCCCGTGTCGGCTCGATATTGACCCACATACGCCCTTTGATTCGGCGAAATTTCCAGTCTTTCAACTGATCGTCCGACTCGAATCCTTCGACGATGTAGGAATTTCCGCTCTCTTCCACGATCTTGGAATCGACGTTAGACCAGATCCGGCGCGTTTTCTCGTTCCAGAACAACTGCTGGGTGTAGAGCTCCTGTCCGTTGGATTTTTTCACTACGACATTTCCTTTGGCTTCCCATAATTTCCGATTCCCGTAATGAATCGCATAGTTAGCCGTTAGCGTAGCATCGACCGCTCCGGTACTGTCCTTCTGATATGTCACGATATCCACGCCCTTGCGAAATTCCTGATAAGGCTCTTTTGCCAAAGAGTAACCTTCCACCAAAGGAGCCGTAAAAACATAGGATTTCCGGCCGTTCTCCGTATTGGTCATCGTCAAATGCTCGCTGTACTCGGTCATCAAAGCCTCATCGTTAGGCTCTTCGGCCACCGACTCCTTGTCGCACGAATATAGCAAGATAGCACTTCCCGCGATGAGAAGTGCTACCTGTGCATATCGTTGAATGCTTCGGAGCATCGTTCGTACAAACTATGTCGCTACCGGGGGCGTACGGTCGTCACGATACCGCGGGCCGGACCGCAGGTAATCGTATAACGTGCACCCTCCATCAATTCGTTGAAGAAGCATTCCTCGGCAGTCGGGAATCCGCGACGGTAGTTTGCTGCCGCATCACGCGCCGTCTGAGCGAAATTGCCGGCATCGGCGTCGTTGGCAAGCAGGTTGGCTGCCTGCGTCATCGTATCGTAAGCGACCCAGAAAATAGCCTGACCCTCCAGTCCGGAGCAAGATGCAGCCGAAGCCGCATAAGCCTGCGCCAGGGCGAAATAAGCCATACCGTTATTGGGATTCAGCGCCTTGGCCTCATTAGCCGCAACTGCAGCCGCCGTAGGATTCTTGGCTGCCAGTTCGGTCATACTCAAACGCACCAGAAGCAATTCTTTCTGAACGGCGTCTTGTTCGGCAGCAATCGCCTCACGCAGGTAAGTAGTCGATTTGGCGAAGTCGCCCCGCTCTTGAAATCCTTGAGCCAGCATCATGGCCGTCTGGGCAGAAGGTTCCATCGCATAATATTTTTCGGCGATCTGAAGGAAAAATTCGGAACTGCACTGCGAACGGGACATCAGCGAAACCGTCTGCTTGAGCAACTCCATATCCTCCGGAGCCGCTTCGATACGCGGACGGAACATCTTCTCCAGGTTCTCGCAATCGGCAGCACCGCTACCCGCAAAACAAGTATCGAACTGTGTTTTCGCCTCCTTTACTCCAGGAGCATCACTCTCGAAAATCGGGGCCAGACGAGCGTACTCATCCAAAACGGCATCCGGATAGACCTCGCCCATCTTATAATCATCGCACAAATTGCTGAAATATACCAATGCGACATCCGGCAGCGCAGCATAACCGCTCTGCAAACCGGCTTCGATCGCCTCCTTATACAACTTGCGCACGCCTTCCCGGTCGGAAGGATTGAAAGTCAGGTATTCACGAGCTTTACGGTCAAGGACATAAGCCGTACCGTAATTGGGACTGGAAGGAAAATACTGTACACGCAGGTCGTAAATCATCATCAGCGAATCGAGCAGAGCTTTTTTCTCATTCAGGTCTTGTGCGCGTTGCACCTTGTTCGAATAAACCTGTGCCCCCCGAATAAAGGTCGCTTCGAAAGCCGAAGGAGCCTCCTGTGCAAGCGTACGGAAATAAACAGCGGCTGCGTCGTAATCGCGGGTATCGACAGCTTCCTTCAGCAGGTTGCTCGTCAGAATGTTTTGCTTACGCTGTTCGGGCGTATCTCCCCACGGAGCGTACCGAGGGTCACTGAAATCCTGGGCGATCGAAGCTGTCGCAGCGAACACCAATACTGCCGACAGCAAAATTTTCATGCGATTCATATTCTTCTTTATAATTTATTTTTTATGTGTGGTTTAATCGTATTTCGGACGAACGAACCAATAATCACCGAACAATGTCACACCCAGCGAAAATTTGCAATAGGTCTGTTTAACCAGACTCACCTGTTCGTTGATCGCCTTGAAACTGCCGCGTCCGCCGACTTCGACACCCAGATCGACCGACGACGCACCCAATATGCCGCCCAACACCGTCAGGGGAATACCGACGCCCAGCGTCACGGCGTATTCATTGACATCCACTCCGCCGAAAGTCTGGTTATAGGTACCATAACGAACTCCGGCCCGGTAGGACCAGCGTTTCAATGCGCTGCGTACATCCGCTTTATTGGGGGTGTATTCGACCCCGAGTTTAACCGTATTCGTGTTCCGGTAAGCCACATCGAAACCGGCTGCGGATTTCTCGACCAACCGAGAATTGCCGCTTCGCCAGTCCTGATAGACGTAATCCGCCCCCACAGCTATTTTAGGCGTGTTGTAATAAATACCTACGGCAACCTGCTGGGGCAGCTTGAGCCCCAGACGATTTCCCATATCCATAGCGACCGTATTGAAAATATCGCCGGTCTGCACCTTCGTCGTCACATTCGGATTCAAGTCGCCGCCGATATCGTAGGTCGCACCGATCGTCAGAATACGCCGACGGTTGCTGATCGGGGACCACTGTACGCCGAACTGTCCCTTAAAACGGGAAACGCTGTAGGTTTCGGTTCCCGTCGCGTCTGCGATAAGACCTCCTCCGGTTATATTCTCCAAAATAGCGGTTTTATAAATCCGCTGAATGTCGCCCCAATAGTACTGGGCAGCTATTCCGATCGAGAATCCGCGGAAGATCTCCCAGCCCAGACCGAGCTTCACCTCCGTCACGTCGCCGTCGCCGTCCCACTGGTACTGCACGCGGCCGATATTACCCCAGATTTCATCGTCGTCCACCTCCTGTTTCATCCGGTAACCGACGCTGCTGTAAGGCGTCAGGCTGAAGCCCAACCCCAAATGCTTGGCAATCGGCAACTGAAACGCAATGTCGTGGAAATTGACCGTATAATAACTTGTATTGAGCGTCTGCCCGTAATATTTCTGGGAATTGTAAAAGCACTGCCCTTCAAGACCGAAATCGAAAAGGAACGACTTGGGGCGCACGGCACTGTAAGCCGCCGGATTGAGCAAATTGACAGCAGCCGCATTACGCATACCGACGCCGACACCGCCCATCGAACGTGTCTGAAGCGTTCCCGGGGTCCGCAGTTCACCCAGACCGTACATCGAATACGGTGAAAAAGCGTTGATACTGCTGGTTTGTCCCCATGCCATGCACGGTACAATGACGGCCAGCGCGAGGCACAGTTTAACGGCGGCTTTCTTCACTTGCATTATACTCTAAAATTCGGTTCAGCCCCAGAAAGACCAAATCACAATGTGCAAATATCGTATTTTTAATTCGTTTAACAAAGAATTTTGCATCCCCGCCGGTAAAAATTATCGACAACGCATCGATTTCCGGAAACAGCCGGGCGATATACCCCTCGATTTCGAAGGCAATGCCGTTCATCACGCCCTGCCGGATCGCCTCGACGGTCGAACGCCCCAAAAGCGTCTGGTCCTCACAGGATTCACACAGGGGAAGCGCCGCCGTATAATCGTGCAAGGCCCGGAAGCGCATCTGTACGCCGGGAGAAATATTACCGCCCCGGAAAACCCCGTCGGCAGAAACCTGATCGATGGTAATGGCCGTCCCGAAATCCACGATCAACAGATTGCGGCCCGGGTAGAGCGACGCAGCGCCGACGGCAGCCGCAAGACGGTCCTCACCCAGAGTTTCGGGCGTAGTGTAACCGTTACGAATGGGAAGAGGAAGTTGCGGTGAGAGCCGCAGACAGCGCCCGATGCGGCGACGCACCAGCGCGACGGTGTCATCGACCGGACCGCGCGTAGTCGCAACAATAGCCTGCGTAATACCGGGATGAGCAGCAAGAATCCGATCTATCACCGCTTCGTCGAACTCTTCCGAACATCCGTCGGAAACGACGGTACCGCCGTCAAATACAGCGTACTTGACCCGCGTGTTACCCATGTCGATCGTCAGGTTCATCGTTGAATTTTTTGCTTCGTTCTTTCCGTCCGGCACGGCCGCTCTCCAAGTTCACTGCGGCACGAATCGTTCACAACCGTCCGGATTCAGTTTTTATAGCAGTTATATACTTTTCGGTTACCACGACCGTTCTCTTACCGATTTCGGCGGCACCCCACAACCCTGCGGAGCGTTATGCCGTCCTCCGACCCTCTCCCGAGGGAGGAACTTCGGGAAAAAGACGAGGCATATCGGTCGCGTTCGGGCAAGTCCATACATCAAAAATACTCCCCAGCTCTTTCTACAAAGATTTAAGCACCTCGTATCCCGCTGCGACATCCTTAATCCCCCTAACGGTCATCGCCAGGCGATTATTGTGTTGCTTGAGAACAAATCGGTCGGGGCGCTGCGTCACTTTGCGCAAAAGCTCCATGAACGTATCGCTCTTGTAGTAAGGAGAATCGTCGTCGCCTACGAAATGGACGATCATCAAGCCGTTTTTGACCTTCACGCGCTCCATACCCAGCCGCACGGCCTCCCACCGCAGGCGGACCACATTGAGCAGCTCGGCAGCGGGCCGGGGCAACGGACCGAAGCGGTCGATCATCTTGGCCTCGAAACTCTTGAGCATCTCCTCGTTGCGGGCCGTATCCAGCTCCCGGTACAAGCGCAGTTTCTCGGCGGGCTGCTGCACGTAGGAGTCGGGCAGCTCGGCCTCGACGTCGATCTCGATCACGCTATCCGAAATATAGCTCATCTTATCGACCACGCCCTGCTCGGCATCGCTCATGCCGGGCATCTCGAGTCCCTCCGAGCGGAGTTCGGCGATCGCCTCCTGCATGATCTTCTGGTAGGTTTCGAAACCGATGTCGGCGATAAAGCCGCTCTGCTCGGCGCCCAACAGATTGCCGGCGCCCCGAATGTCGAGATCCTGCATGGCGATATTGAATCCCGAACCCAGATCTGAGAACTCCTCGATGGCCCGCAGGCGCCGCCGGGCATCCGGAGTCAGCAGCTCGTCGCCGGGCGAAAGCAGGTAGCAATACCCCCGCTGGCTGCCGCGTCCCACACGTCCGCGCAACTGATGAAGATCGCTCAAGCCGAAATTCTGGGCATTATTGACGATGATCGTATTGGCGTTGGGAATGTCGATGCCGTTTTCGACGATCGTGGTCGAAATCAACACGTCGAACTCCCCGTAGATAAAATCCATAATCAGCTTTTCGAGCTGTTCGGCCGGCATCTTGCCGTGGCCGATTCCCACCCGCGCCCGGGGGCAGAGCCGAGTAACCATACCCTGAAGCGTCATCAGATCCTCCACCCGGTTGTGGACGAAATAGACCTGTCCACCCCGATCCAGCTCGGCATTGACAGCGTCGCGGATAATCTCCTCCGAAAAGAGATGCGACTCGGTAATGATCGGCTGTCGGTTGGGCGGCGGCGTCGAGATGACGGAGAGGTCGCGCGACCCCATGAGCGAGAATTGCAGCGTGCGGGGAATCGGCGTCGCGGTGAGGGTCAGCGTATCGACATTGACGCTCATCTGCGTCAGCTTCTCCTTGGCCGCCACGCCGAACTTCTGCTCCTCGTCGATAATAAGCAATCCCAGGTCGTGGAATTTCACCTGCTTGCCCAGGATCTTGTGCGTACCGATCAGGATGTCGATGCGACCCTCGGCCAGCTCAGATAGGATGCGGGACGTCTCTTTCGAAGACTTGGTCCGGTTGAGATATTCGACCTTCACGGGAAAATCCCGGAGCCGATGTACGAAGGAGCGGTAATGTTGCAGGGCCAGAATCGTCGTAGGCACCAGCACGGCCACCTGCTTGCCGTCGGTCGCGGCCTTGAACGCCGCTCGGATCGCCACTTCGGTCTTGCCGAAGCCCACATCGCCGCAAATCAAACGATCCATCGGCTGATTGGACTCCATGTCCCGCTTGACGGCCTGCGTCGCGGTCTGCTGATCGGGCGTATCCTCCCACATGAACGAAGCTTCCAGCTCCTGCTGCAAATAGGTATCCGGCGAAAAGGCAAATCCCTTGCTGGCTTTGCGCTTGGCATAGAGGGCGATCAGTTCGCGCGAGATGTCCTTGACGGCCTTCTTGGTCGCGGTCTTGAGCTTCTGCCAGGCTCCGCTGCCCAATTTGTAGATTTTGGGCGCTTCGCCTTCGCCGCTCTTGTATCGCGAAATACGGTGCAAGGCGTGCACATGCACGAACAGCACGTCGTTATCCTTATAAATCAATTTAATAGCCTCGTGCACCTTGCCGTTCTCGTTGATCTTGACCAGACCGCCGAAACGCCCCACGCCGTGATCGATATGCACCACATAATCGCCCATGCGGAGCTGATTCAACTCTGCGACGGTCATCTGCTCGTCGCGCTTGATCTCGCCGTTGATCCGATAGCGCTGGTAGCGGTCGAAAATCTGATGGTCGGTATAGAAACAAAGTTTCAGGTCGTGATCGACGAAACCCTCGTGCAGCGTGATCGGCAGGGGGTTGATCTGCGCCTCCTTACGCCCCGACTGGTAGAAAATGTTCTCCAGCCGTTCGAGCTGCGCCCGGTTTTCCGACAGGATATAGGTTTTATAACCGCGCTGTCCATTGGAAATGATGTCGTCGGCCAGCAATTCGAAATTCTTGTTGAACTTGGGCTGGGGAGCCATGCGGAACGCGACCGTCGCATCGGCCGGCCGCTCCTTCAGGCTATCACGCAATTCGAACAAACGCATCCCGGCCATGTCCTGCAACAACACCTTCCGGCTCACCAGATGGGTGTCAATCTCCGCAGGTTCCTCCATCTCCCCCAGAACCTTGCGACGCAGATCGTTCACGCGCCGCAGTACGTAGTCGGGATCGAAAAACCAGTAAGTCGCCTCTCCTGCAAATGCGAGCAGCGAAATCCGATCCCCGGCAAAACCGTTCAGGTTCGGAACGATCTCCACCTCGTTCAGCCGGTCGGCGGAAAGCTGACTGGAAATCTCGAATCGGCGGATCGAATCCACCTCTTCCCCGAAAAAGTCCAACCGGTAAGGTTTGCTCTCGGAAAAGGAAAACACGTCGAAGATACCGCCACGCAGCGAATACTGTCCGGGTTCGTAAACGAAATCCACCTTCGTGAACCCCGAATCGGCCAGCAACTCCTCCAGCTCTCCGATCGCCAGCCGGTCGCCGACCTTCACCCGCACGGTTTCGCGCCGCATCGAGTCGGGGTCGGTCACCCGTTCGGCCAGAGCTTCCGGATAGGTACAGATAATCCGGTATTCGCCCGCAGCCATTTCCCGACGCAGAGCACTCAACGCCGCCGTCCGCTGCACGACACCCTGCGCATCCTCCGTACCGTAAACGATCGAACGCTTGTAGGAGCCCGGAAAAAAGTAAACCTGTTTTTCGTCGAGCAGGGCATAAAAATCGTTGAGCAGGTAGGCCGCCGCATCGCGGTCTTCCGCCACGAAGACGTGCGTACCGCCCGTTCGGGCGATCAGGGCAGCGGCATAAACCGAGAGAGCCCCGCCGACCATATCGCGCAGAAGAACGGTCCGCCCCGCCGAATCGTACGCACGACGCATCGCGCCGAGAGGCTCCGCTCCGGCGATCAACTGCAAGATATTCGGTTTATTTCCGGGACCCATATTCCGCCCAGCTAAAAGATGCCCTGCAGGAATCGATTCCGCAAGGCGCTCAAACGATTATTCAACTCCGTGTATTCGTATCGGCTGCAGATCGTACCTGCGACCGAACATGTATGTCTTTCCACCTTCCGCCTTTGTCCGGCTCCGGACTTCGTCCGCCTTCCGGCCAGTAAAAGGGGCCGAATCCCATCCGGCACATCGACCGAGTCCATGCCTCCGCCCCTGCGGCATCCGGTATCTCTAATCCTTATACAGGTCTTTGCCCTCCTTGTCGTAGTAGTGGACATCGACGATACCGACGCTCTGGTCCGCCACGATCTTCAACTGGATCTTATACTTCCACATCCAGCGGCGGCGCAACGACCACAGGCCGTGATTCAAGTAGGTCGAAACGTAAGGGCTGACGCGCAACTTGATATATTTGTGCCCCGCATCCTGGGCCAGATAGGAGATCTTGTTCTCGATCTTCTTGTCGAGCAGAACGGTCGGCTCGATACGCCCCGTGCCGTTGCACGTGGGACAGACGTCCGTAACATCCTGCACGGCGACCGGACGCACCCGCTGGCGGGTGATCTGCATCAGCCCGAACTTGGTCAGCGGCAGCACCGTATGCTTGGCCTTGTCGGTGGCCATCAGCTTGTTCATCTCCTCATAGAGCAACTGACGGTTCGCAGCCTTGTGCATATCGATAAAGTCGATGATGACGATACCGCCCAAATCGCGCAGACGCAGCTGCCGGGCGATTTCGCGCGCAGCGGCCAGATTGACATCGAAAGCAGTCTGCTCCTGATCGTCCTCGGCCTTGGTGCGATTGCCCGAATTGACGTCGATGACGTTCATCGCCTCCGTATGCTCGATAATCAGGTAAGCGCCCCGGCGCAACGACACGTACTTGGCGAAGAGCGACTTGATCTGCTTCGAAATGTCGAAATTGTCGAAGATGGGGACGTTGCCCTTATAAAGTTTTACGAGTTTCTCGCTTTGCGGTTCGATCTGACGGATGTAGTTCTGAATCTCATGGTACATCGCTTCGTCGTCCACGACGATCTGCGAAAAGGCGCCTCCCAACGAATCCCGGATAATGGTGTTGGCCCGGTTCATCTCACTCATCAACTGGGCCGGAGCAGGGTTCTTGCGAATATTTTGCAGGGTCTTCTGCCATTTGTCCAACAGGGAGCGGATATCCTGTTCGATATCGCTGTCCTTGGCCTCGACAGCCGCCGTGCGGATGATAACGCCGAAATTCTTCGGCAAAACGGCGGCTGCAATGCCCTTGAGCCGCTTCTTCTCCTCCGCCGAGCGGATCTTCTGCGACAGGAACACCTTCGACGAAAAAGGCACCAGCACCACGTTACGTCCAGCCAGCGAAATATCGGCCGTCAGACGCGGTCCCTTGGTGGAAATCGCCTCTTTGGCCACCTGCACCATAACGGTCTGCCCCACCTGCAGGTAGGAGCCGATCTTGCCCGACTTTTCGATCGGCGGCTCCAGCTTCATCGCATCCAGGCGGATTCCCCGCTTGCCGGGCTGGTAACTCGCCACCAGCTTCTGCAACGAAGAGAACTGGGAGCCCAGGTCGAGATAGTGGATAAAGGCATCCTTCTCATGGCCGATATTGACGAACGCGGCGTTCAGCCCCGGCATGATCTTGCGCACCTTGCCCAGATAAATATCCCCTACGGCGAATCCCGTCTGGCACTGCTCCTTGTTGAGCTCGACCAGCACCTTGTCCTCGCACAGGGCGATCGAAATCTCGGTCGGGTTTACATTGACTATTAATTCTCGGTTCATATATATTTTCGTCCCGCAGACCGCGGCGACGATTCTGACATTATGGGGTTTGCGGCTGTTCGGCGTTCGGGAAGCACAGCCCGGCTTCCATTGTTTTCAACTCGCCTGGTCCGTAGAGGACGATATTGCGGCACATTCCCTTCGCAAAAAGCCTCTTTTGGCTTTTCGGGAGCGGATTCGATATACGGTGATACGTTCACAAACACATCGTCCTCTCCTTCCCGACGATCCGACACATCCCGCCCTGCGAACGGAGCGGGAATCGGAAAACAGGTAAAGCTAAAAGGGCCTCGCACCCTTTTAGCTTTATCTACCTTAATTAGCACTAAGGCGTACTACCTACTTTTTCTTGTGACGATTCTTGCGAAGACGTTTTTTACGCTTGTGGGTCGCCATCTTGTGACGCTTATGTTTCTTTCCGTTCGGCATAACTGTAATTGTTTAAAGTTTCTATTATTTATTTAACTTTTGCCGCAAAACTCTTTGCAGGCTTGAAGGCCGGAATGTTGTGGGCCGGGATCGTAATGGTCGTATTCTTGGAAATGTTACGAGCCACCTTCTTCGCGCGTTTTTTCACGATGAAGCTGCCGAAACCACGGAGATATACATTGTTGTTCTGCGCCAGGGAACCCTTGATGCTCTCCATAAAAGCCTCGACGATAGCCTGGACCTGTACTTTTTCAGCACCGGTACTTTTAGCGATTTCGCTAACGATATCTGCCTTTGTCATACTCTTTATATTTATAAGTTAAACTCTATTTCGGGACTGCAAATATAAGTTTTATTTGATTATATCACAACAAAGTAGAACATTTTTTTGCAATTCACCTCGCCCGCGTCGCGCCGCAGTTCGAAACCCCTTACTCAAATACCGGGCCATAAAACCGCGCTTCGATACCCGGCGGGCCGACCGGAGCCGGACCGTATCGAAGAATATCCGGAAAAAGGCAACGCATTATCAAACAACCCGATAGCCGGAACCGGACACCGCCGCCCGAAAGTTTCGTCCGTCGGGCACAATAAATTGCCCGAAATTCGCATTGTATAATTGGTAAAATCACTATTTTTGTAGAAGATAGGATCCGGTTCGGCAATCCCGGCGGGCAAGCCCGCAACCTTTCACTATCTTTGACATAGTCTTAGATAGAATGCGCCTCGGGAAACCGGGACAGGTTCCCGTTTTCTCCCGGCTTTCACTATCTTTGTTTCAACTAAAACCGCGAATATGGTCAAAATACTTTGGGTGGACGACGAAATCGAACTATTGAAACCCCATGTGCTTTTCCTCCGGGGAAAAGGTTACGAAGTCGATACCTGCAACAACGGATACGACGCGATCGACATGGCGACGGAGGGCAACTACGACCTCATCATCCTGGACGAGATGATGCCGGGTATGACAGGACTCGAAACCCTTCCGAAAATCAAGGAAATACGCCCCACTACTCCGGTCATCATGGTCACCAAGAGCGAGGAGGAGAACATCATGGACAAGGCCGTCGGGTCGAAGATCGCCGACTACCTCATCAAACCCGTGAATCCCAACCAGGTGCTGCTCTCGATCAAGAAGAACGTCCACTCCCAGCAGCTGGTCACCGAACAGACCACGGCCGATTACCGGGCGGAGTTCGGACGCCTCTCCTCGGCACTCCAGATGGCCGACAGTTTCGCCGACTGGTGCAACGTCTATCGCCGGATCACGAACTGGGAGATCGAGCTCTCCGATTCGACCGACCAAAGCATCAAGGAGGTCATCGAATACCAGAAGCACGAAGCCAACCAGGAGTTCTGCAAGTTCGTCCGCAGGAACTACTACGACTGGATCAACAAGCGTGACGAAACCACCCCGGTCATGTCGCATACGCTCATGCGGTCGAAGATCTTCCCGGTGGCAGACGAGAATCCCAAGACCACGCTGCTGCTGATCGACAACTTCCGCTACGACCAGTGGCGCTCGATCAGCCCCCTGCTGCGCGGCTACTACGACATCGCGGCCGACGATTTCTACTGCGCGATCCTGCCCACGGCGACCCAGTACGCCCGCAATGCCATTTTCGCCGGCCTGATGCCGCTGGCCATCGACAAGCTGATGCCCAACAAGTGGCTCAACGACAACGAGGAGGGAGGCAAAAACCAATACGAAGAACAGTTTCTGCAACGGCTGATGACCTCCAGCGGCAAGAACTACAAATACACCTTCGACAAACTGGTGCGCCCCGAGGCGGGCCGCAAGCTGATCGACAACATCCAGCGGATTTACGACGCCGACTTCTCGGTGATCGTCTATAACTTCCTGGACATCCTCTCGCATGCCCGCACCGAAACGGACATCATCCGCGAACTCACCGAGGACGAAGCCTCGTTCCGCTCGCTCACCCGTTCGTGGTTCGAACACTCCGACCTGCTGACACTGCTGCGCCTGCTCTCGGAACGCGGACACACGGTAATCATCACCTCGGACCACGGCACGATCCGCATCGACAACCCGGTGAAGGTGACCGGCGACCGCGAAACCTCGGCCAACCTGCGCTACAAAACCGGCCGCAACCTGGCCTACAACTCCCGCGAGGTATATGAAATCACCCGCCCGGAAGACATCCAGTTGCCGTCGATCAACTTGTCGTCGAGTTACATCTTCGCCTACAACACCGATTTCCTGGTCTACAACAACGACGCCAACCGTTACATACGGTACTACCGCAATACTTACCAGCACGGGGGAATCTCGATGGAAGAGATGCTCGTTCCCTACATCGTACTAAAACCCAAACAATAAATCATGCAGACCATCCACATCGACTCTCTGGACGAATTGCCGCACGCAGCGGCCGCCGTCATAAACGCGCTCGAAGGACGCTCGGTCGTCGTTTTCCGCGGCGAAATGGGGGCGGGCAAAACCACCCTGATCCGGGAAATCGTCGCCCGGCTCGGAGCCGACGACACAGTGACAAGTCCCACTTTCGCCATCGTCAATCAATATACGACCCGCGAAGGGAAGAATATCTATCACTTCGATTTCTACCGGATCAACCGGCTCGAAGAGGCTTACGACTTCGGCTACGAAGAATATTTCTACTCCGGGAATCTCTGTCTGGTCGAATGGCCCGAGAAGATCGAAGAGCTGCTGCCCGAAGAGGTGATGACCGTGCGGATCGCCGTCGGCGACGACGAAGAGCGCACGATCGAAATCGACTGACTCCCGATTCGGCCCAATATCCCTGTATAGTACTTCTCAACACAGACTTCCCGCCCTCCGGCTCCAGCAGGCGAGATCATCCGGCACACGGTTGCAACAGAGAGTGTGTGATCCAGCCCGGCTCGAACGACCGACTGCCGAAACGAATATCGGGCGTAGTAAGTTTCCCCACCCCGCAACGTGAAACGGGAAGGAGTCGGGAACCCGCCGGTCAGATTCGGCTCGCTACACTTTATCATCCTTGCAGCAAATAGGGGGGGGGCAGGCTCAAACGACCGACATTCGAAGCATACGCAGAGGACACTTGTGAACTCTACCATGCAAGGAATAGGAAAACAGAAAGTTAAGTTTGGATTAGCGCTCGGCTTTCACTATCTTTGACATAGTCTTAGATAGGATGCGCCTCGGAAAACCGGGAACAAGATCCCGTTTTCTCCCAGTTTTCACTATCTTTGGCCCCGAAAAATAAGGGCTTCGAAAAACGGTCGCCCGGGAAAAGCGAAAAATTTGCAAAAAAAGACAACCGCCGCTTTTGACGACAAACACACGACAATGGAAAAATACGAATCGAAACACCAACAGATACTCCGCTCGGCGGAACAGATTTATACGGTCATCAGCCGTTTCGACAACCTCACTCCTGCGGTGCAGGACAAGGTCGAAGAGTGGCAGGCCGACGAAAACAGTTGTTCATTCAAAGTCAAGGGCTTCACCGTCAATCTGCAAATCGTGGCCAAGGAAGCTCCCAAATACGTCAAGATACAGAGCGGCGAAGACGGCGTTCCCATCGACTTCACCTTCTGGATCCAGTTGCAGCCGGCAGGTCCCTACGATACCCGCATGCGGCTGGTGCTGCACGCGGAACTGAATATGATGATGCGTATGATGATCGGAGGCAAGCTCCAAAAAGCGCTCGACCAAATCGCCGAAGCCATGGCCAAAGCCATGAACGGCAGCGCGATGTAATACCGATGTAATACCAAATACCCAACGAAAAACCCGGTGCGATCTGCACCGGGTTTTTCGTTGATACCCTCGTTCCGGACAATACCGCAGTCTGAAACCGATACGGCAAGGCAAATTATCAGGCTGGAACCGCCTGTCCCGGACAGGCCGCGACATCGGGCCGGCAGAAAAATCGTCCTCTATCTATCCGGCACGAAAAGCGACCTCTATTTTTCCAAACATTCGAACACCCGGCGCACCGTAGGAAACATCCCTTCGAGCCGATCTTTCAGTTCGGCGGCCGGACACCACGCAGCCACATCGATTCCCTCTTCCCGCTGAGGTTTAAGGGCTCGGCTCGAAGAAACGCGCATTTCGAACCAGTGCGTAGCCTTGAGCTCCCACCGCCCGTGCATATAATAGGCATGCAACGTCCGGCAAAGGAAGCGAACCACCTCCGCACCCACAGCTCCCGTTTCCTCGGCGACTTCGCGCACGGCACATTCCGCCGTACTTTCGCCCGGCTCCACATGTCCTTTGGGCAAATCCCAGCGCCCGTTGCGGTGAATCATCAAATATTCGCCGCGATCGTTCACTACCACGCCGCCCGCAGCCTCGACAGCAGCGAATTCCTGCCGGAAGAGGGAAAACGCCTGCTCGGGATCGGGCGTACAAACCGCAACCTCATTGTGAGTTTCCAGAAAATTAAGTATCTTCGTCCGGGAAATACGCCCGCCCTGCGGAAGATCGACGGCAAAAAAACGTGCCGGCGACGTTTCATCGGTAAAAATCAGAGTTTTATCTGCAAAATATAGATAGATACGCATAAAAATCGCTATTGACAAGCGCAAATTTAAGTATAAATCATATGAAGTAAACCCGATCTCAAATGAAAAATTTATTCCTCTTTATGGCAATTACGCTCGTGGGACTCGGCGGATGCAGTGAAAAGCGCTCCCAGCCCCTCGCTATCGACAACTCGCTCACCCAGGAGGAGATCGCCGCCGGCGTTCTCTCGCCCGAAGTGATGTGGAAAATGGGCCGCGTAGGACTGGCCTCGCTCTCGCCCGACGCCAGTCGGCTGCTCTACACCGTCACCTGGTACAATATGCAGGAGAACCGGGGCGTTACGGCGATCTACGTTCGTGACGCCGCCAGCGGCGAAGTCGCCCAGCTGACCGACTTCTCGTCGAACAACTCCGATCCGAAATGGAATGCCGACGGCAGCAAGATCTACTTCCTGTCCGACCGCAGCGGAAGTTCGCAAATCTGGGAAATGGCTGCCGACGGACAAAATCCCCGCCAGCTTTCGAAACTCGACAAGGACATCGAAGGGTTCGGCGTAAATCCTGCGGGTGACAAAGTCTTTTATGTACAGGGCGTACAGGTCGCCGACCGCAAGTCGTCCGACATCCACCCGGACATGGCCGAATCGAAAGCCCGCGTTTACGACGACCTGATGTGCCGCCACTGGGACCGCTGGGATGAAGGCGAATACCGCCACATCTTCATCGCGGAGCTGACCTCCGGCGGCATCGGGAAGGGCGTGGACATCATCGGCGAAGGTGCGGAGTGGGACACTCCGCTGGCACCCTATTTCGATATGTCCGAAATCGCGTGGGCTCCGGACGGCACCCGACTCGCATACACCTGCAAACCGCTGACAGGTGCGAAATACGCCGTTTCGACCGACTCGGACATTTTCGTCTATGACACGGAGACAGGCGCCACGACCAACATCTGCAAGGGACTCACCCCCATCTCCGGTCACGATGCGGCAGCCAAAACCGAACTGCCTTTCGTCGGCTACGACAAATACCCCGTATTCTCGCCCGACGGCACCAAAATCGCATTCCGTTCGCAGCGTCGTGCGGGCAATGAAGCCGACAAGGAGCGTCTGATGGTCTGGAATTCCGAAACGGGCCTGGTGAAGGAACTCACGAAGAATTTCGACTACAACGCTACCAACGTCATCTGGGACGGCAGCGAAGCGCTTTGGTTCCTCGCGCCGATGGAGGCTACGCACCAGCTCTGCCGCGTGGACATGAACGGCAACGTTTCCGTACTGACCCGGGGCGATCACGACATCAACGCCGTATCGATCGCAAACGGCAAGGCCGTAGCCGATATCTGCACGATCTCTTCGCCCTCGGAGCTCTATGAAATCGACCTGAAAGACGGAGCCATCACGCAGCTCACGTTCATCAACCAGCCGATCCTCGACAAGATCCGCCTTGGCAAAGTCGAGAAACGCTGGGTGGAAACCACCGACGGCAAACAGATGCTGACGTGGGTAATCCTGCCGCCCGATTTCGATCCTGCGAAGAAATACCCGACGCTGCTCTACTGCGAAGGCGGTCCGCAAAGCGTCGTATCGCAATTCTGGAGCTACCGCTGGAACTTCCAGCTCATGGCCGCCAACGGCTACATCGTCGTTGCCCCCAACCGCCGGGGCGTGCCTTCGTTCGGACAGGAGTGGCTCGACCAGATCTCGGGCGACTACTCGGGCCAGAATATCCGCGACTACCTCTCGGCCATCGACTACGTCGCCAAGGAGCCCTGGGTGGACAAGGACCGTCTGGGCTGCGTCGGCGCTTCGTACGGCGGTTATTCGGTCTATTTCCTGGCCGGACACCACGACGGACGCTTCAAGGCTTTCATCTCCCACTGCGGTATCTTCGACTTCGAAGCCATGTACGGATCGACCGAGGAGCTTTTCTTCCTGAACAACGACTACGGAGGCCCCTACTGGGACAAGCAGAACGCGACGGCCATGCGTACCTATGCTAACTCGCCCCACAAGTTCGTCGATAAGTGGGATACGCCGATTATGATCATCACCGGCGAACTCGACTTCCGCATCCCCTATACGCAGTCGCTCGAAGCCTTCACAGCAGCACGTCTGCACGGTATCGACGCCCGTCTGGTCGAATTCGAAGACGAAGACCACCAGGTGATGAAGCCCCAGAACTCAGTGGTTTGGAACCGCGAATTTTTCGGCTGGCTCGACAAATACCTGAAAAAATAGCGTTTTTCAACCGTTTCGATGCGAACGGCGGCCTTCTTCCGGGAAGGCCGCCGTTCTATTTTCCACAACGGAATCGGAAGCCATTGATAAAAAAAGCGTATTGGTGACAACTTTTCCGTCGCTCGTTGAATTTATTTTTTTTCATGTTCCGCAAACTATAATTTTGACTTCGAACTTAAAATCAGATAAGCATTATGGAAACAACCAAGACGCTTCGCAAGTATGTGACCCCCAGCATCGGGGTTTTGGACATCCGCATAGAGCGCGGATTCGGCGACTCTTTCCCGGGCGGCACCGTAGAACCTATGTCGTACAACGACGCAACGAACGACAGTTACTAATTAAAACCATCGAACTTATGAACCGCATAATCAATACCCTTGCCCTCGCAACGGCCGGACTGGTTCTCCTCTGCGGATGCTCCGCCGATCCTGCGACGGATGAAGCCGCTCCGGGAGGGAACGACGGAAAAACCGTCCCTGTCTCTTTCGCCGCCGAACTACCGGCAACCCGTGCGACGATCGAAATCGGCGACGACCGTTTCAACGGCGCCTGGGAGGTCGATATCGACAAACTCGGCATACACGCAACGCTGAACGGCGTCGCGCAAATCAACAAACCCTTCGTCTTTTCGAGCGAAGGCATTTTCAAAGGTGAACTCACTCCGGGAACCGGCGCCTGGACCTACCTGGCCTATTATCCCCACGGAGAGCAATCCCTGAACGGCACGTCGGCCACCATTCCTTTCGGCAATACCCGCATCCAGAAGGGCGGAACCTACAACAGCCTGTTCGACATTCTGATAGCACCCGCACAAACTACGGCCAATTCAGCGGAAGGCGTCGATGACAGCGGCGAAAGGATCCGCTTCAATATGCAGCGGCTGACGTCGATCCTGGATTTCGACCTGACCAATTCGACCTCCGACCCGATTCGCTGCGTGCTGCTGACGGCGGAAAGCGACGATTTCCTGTCGGCCAAATCCCTGAATTTCGACCTGGCACAAGGAGAGGCCGCCGCACCCGCACTCGACACGGAAGAACGGTCGAAGTCGATTTTGATAAACTTCGACGGCGGGTCTGCATCGGCCGCAGCTCAACTGGATGCCTTCTTCAATGTCCTGCCGGGCAATTACAACCTGAATCTGGACATCATTACCGCCACCAAACAGATGGCCTCCGTAAAGATCGACCGTACCGACAAGCCGTTCGAGGCGGGTGTCCTCTACAAGAAAGAAGTCGGCACGCTGACCCCCTCCGCCATCCCTGCCCCGTCGCTCGACTGGCCCGATCAGGACATCGACGCCACGCATGAAATCACGGTAGGGCCGGACCAGTCGCTCACCTACCCCGCAGCCATCGACATCACGGTACCGGGCGGTATCGCCGAACTGAAAGTCGAAATCGTTTCCGACGCCCTGAACGCGATAGGAATCGAAAACCTCGATCTGGTACACGAAACCTCGATCGCAGGAAGCATCCAATACAAGGACTTGGGTCTGAAATGCGGCACGGAGATCCAATATACGAAATCGACCGTATTCGACATCACCAAGCTCGTCCCGATGATTGCAATGCTCCCCGATGCAATCGGCAACCACGTATTCAAAGTGTCCGTTACCGACCTGGCCGGCCAGACGACCGTACAAGATCTGACCTTCCATTACGGCCAGGTAACGCTCGAAACCGCCGACCTGTGGCAAAATACCGCAACGCTGAAAATCGTCCCCTCCGCAACGGCCGCGAGCGCGACGCTCGAATACAAGCGCAGCACCGAAACCGCCTGGCAGCAGGCGACCGTGTCCGACAACGGCGACGGCACTTTCACGGCCGCGATCGAGCCGACCTGGAGTTCATCGACCAACGAAATGGGTAAAACCGTTTACGAACCGGATTATGTCACCGGCGTTTTCGCAGGTACGACCTACGATTACCGACTGAAGCTGGACGGTGCAGAAAAGGAAACCGGACGCTTCACAACGGCCAAAGGCGATGTAATTCCCAACGCGGACATGTCGGAATGGAGCACTGTTTCCCGAGCAGGCTTGAGCGGCAGTTCAGATGTTCCCTACCCCAACAAAAACGGAGACTCCTTCTAGGACTGCGGCAATAACGGGGTCACGACAGGGTTATGCTCTTCTACTACGGATAAATTCGGTGCAGCGGCTCCCGCTGCGAAACTGCAGAGCCAAAATATGTTCGTCCTGGCTGCAGGCAATCTCTTTACCGGGAGTTTCAACTATGCCAGCATGACCGGTACGGTGAAATTCGGCAGCAAATACACCTACACGGCACGTCCCAAGGCTTTGCGCGTAAAATATCACGCCACGACCGGCGACATCGACATCGTGCGATCGCAAAATCCGGCCCCCGGTGTGGCCAAGGGCGATCCCGACAAATGCCGTATCTTCGTGGCGATCGTGGACTGGACCCAGCCTCACACGGTCGTTTCGGGAATGAGCTCGACTACGGGAGCCTGGGATCCCACCAACGGAGCGGACGTCGTATCGGAAGGTAAAGTCGTCGGCTACGGCTCGATGTGGATCGATCAAAGCACCCCCGGCGATGCCTTGGTCTCTTCCGAGGATGCACTCAAAATCCATTGGTACGAAGAGAAAGCCCCGGCTCCCACAGGAGACTACACCATCGTGATCTCATGCGCCGCGAATGCCTACGGCGACTACATGACGGGCTACTCGGAAGCCTGCCTCTATGTCGATGACTTCGAATGGGTATATTAACTCCATTCCAGCGATATTCCGTCAAATACCTCCTTATTCCAAGGAGGTATTTGGCATTAATTCCACGCTGTTATCTCAAACAAAACGCCCGTAAAACCGGGGATTCGTGATGAACTTTACCCGTTTCGTTGAATTTATTTCCATTATAGAAAAAACCCGTCTATTTTTGTGAAAATTGTGAATATCATTCACTAACTGTCTTATGGCGAAAAAACATCGGATCCTTCTCCCTGTACTGGCGCTGCTTCTGATCGGCGCCTGCTCCCGCAACGAGGAAATCGAGCAGCCGACTTCTCCGTCCGGCGGAGTCGAAGTCGCCATTTTGTGCGACAACACGAAAGAACCGCAGGTTTACAGTCTGCCCGACGGTACCCGAACCTGGATCGACGACAACGACTGGGCTTCGACCCGCTGGGACAAAAATGACAAGATCGCCCTCTGGGCGACCGCCGACGGCAGCAACTATACGCTCAACGCCCAGAATTTCTCGCTGGCCTACTTCACCCCCAGCTATTCGACCGCCGTTTTCAATTCGACGGTCGCCGATATGCCGGCAGGAACCTATACCTACACGGCCGTCAGCCCGGTGCCCGAAAGCGTCAGCGGCACGCAGGTATCTTACCGGATCCCGGCAGAACAGACGGGCCGTTACGAAGGGAAATGGGATATTCTGGCCGCCGATCCATTGACCGCCGACGCGCTTCCCCTGTTCGAACAGTCCGACCAAATGCTCGAAACTCCACCGTCGCACGCGCTGCGCTTCCGTCACAAATGCCACGCACTGCGAATCGAAGTCCCTGCAGGCCGCAACATCTGGGGCGAACCGATCACACGT
>ULWS01029977.1_pt1 | contig 31543 bp, 17 predicted proteins | sample 1960591 | NCBI WGS metagenome assembly ULWS01 (sample SAMEA4835818, study PRJEB28245) | human gut metagenome | biome: gut microbiome; material: fecal sample | place: Denmark | collected 2008
ATTTCATCACAAAGATTAGTCTAATGAGGAATAAAAAGCATAGCTGCGTATTTTCGCAACCAGATATAAAATCTCTAAACGACGACGAAAACATTCTAATACGTTACTTTTAGTTTGGAGTAGGTAATTGGCTGCGCTTATAGCCATTACCTTTTTCTTAAAAAGTCACCCCAAATCCTCTTACTTTGAGGGAGCAAAATCAAAAAGGTATCAAATAATGAGTATATCATTCAGCGGACTATCATCCGGCATAGACACATCATCCTGGGTAGAATCACTTGTCGCATTGCGTCAGGCGAAAGTTACTAAGCTTGAAGAAGATAAAGAATCTGTTGTGTCTATTCAAGATGTTTTGAGCAATATAAAAAGTTTCTTTACATCATTCCGTTCTACGATAGAGAAAGTCACTGATGCAAAATTTGGTATCGCTTCAATGGACTTATTTGCCCAGAATCTTGTGGCGAGTTCGGATATAAATGTTGTGACCGGCACTGCAACAACAGAAGCCGAGGAGGCAACTTACAATATACAGGTTGACAAGCTTGCATCAAGCACCGAGGCTGCAAGCAACCAGAATTTTACGACAACCGTGATAGAAACCGCAACAGCGACTCTTGGTACTAAGCTTTCTGATATTGGGGTAAAAACAGGACAAATAGGAGTTACTTCTAATGGAAATCAATATAAAATTTCCATAACAGAAGAAGATACGATAAAATCTTTAATAGATAAATTACAGGCTGTCGGTGTAGATGCTAATTATAACGAAAAGACAGGTATTTTCAGTGCTAATATTGATGCAAGTGATATAGATGACAGCATAAGTAATACCGGAATAGTAGATGCTTTTCATCTGAGTGACAGTGTCGGCGGTTATGGCAGCGGAAAGCTTGAAACATCGGACACAGATACCCTTGTAACGACAGCCACCGGAAGCACAAAATTAAGGATGCTCGGGGTTGAAGCCGGTACATTAACAATGGAGGCTAATGGGGCAGAATATTCCTTCCAGGTAACTGATAAAACCACTATACAAGAATTTGTTGATGCAATGAAGAGTGTGAATATTGATGCATCTTTTAATAACGGGGTGCTGTCAATTGTGGATGCAGAGATTACTGACGAAGGTACGACAAATATTATTTCAGCCTTAGGGCTTGAAACAAAGGTTAATCAGAATACTCAGACAAGTGGCGGCTTGAGTTATACAGAAGTCAAAACAGCAGGTTTGAACGATAAGATTACCGAGTTTGTTTCAGGCAGCAGCGGAGTTGTAAATGTATATGATAAAACGGGAGTGCAGCTCGGCAGTGTAACAATTAGTGATAGCACAACTTTTGAAGGGTTCTTTGACCGTCTTGAGGACTATGGTATTAAAGGACGCCTTGAAGATGGTGTAATTTCTTTTAGTTCTGCAGATGGAAATTATTTAACCGGCGGATTAATGGACAAACTCGGTGTAGGAGTTGTTACAACAACAATAACAACGACATCCGGAAGCGGAGTATCTTCCGGCGGTTCGGTAAGCTATGATACTGTAAAAGACGAAACAACAACTGATTATACAACAACGACAACAACAACGACTTCAACAAGCACCTCCGGCACGGGGATGACTTCTGATACGACAATTGATTACAGCACAGTAAGACTGGAGGAAACAATTGTAACGTACGAAACTATAATTACGACAACAACTCTTACAACGCTTACAAGCGGCGGCAGTGACGGCAAAATAATTGAAACAACTGTTCTGTATTCAACAATTAATGCACTTTCTACAACAACAGTTGTAACAACAATCGGTACGATGACAACTACAACCACGACGACAGTAACTCAATCTTTTGGAACACGACCATTTTGTAATGAAATAAACAGAATAGATGTTTCCAGATATCAAGCATTATCTTCTGTCAGCACACCTGCTTCTACTTTAGCAGCTGGTACGTATGCTATTAATACAGCCGCGGATTTGAAGAGGTTAGCAGAATGGACAAATCAAGGATATATTGTTAGCGGAAATACCTTTATAATGGGGGCTGATATAGATTTGAGCGGGGTAAACAACTGGACTCCGATAGGTAATACTGCTTCACGTTCATTTAAAGGTAATTTTAATGGAAACGGGTATGAAGTTCAAAATCTCAGGATAAGCGGCGGTGACTACGCAGACGGCTTGTTTGGATATATGGATGGTGACGTTAAATTCCTTGGTATTACAGGTTTAAATATAGATAATTGTACTGTTGATTATGTTGGAGGATTGGTAGGTGTACTGGGGGAGAATAAAACAATAAACAATTGTTATGTACGCGGCTCCATTACTTCTAAATCAAGTGACTATGTCGGCGGGCTGGTTGGGAAAATGTCAAGTAATAGCGTTATTAAGTATTCTAATGTAAATATAACCATATCCAATAATACTACTAGTAGCTCTTATTATGGTGGTCTTGTTGGGATTGCTAGAGGCAATATTTTAGTACAGAATTCATATGCAAAGGGAGCTATATCACAAACTTCTGGGAAGCGTTATGGTTATATAGGTGGACTTATTGGAACAAATGATAGCGGCGGTGGTCACCAATCTATTTTATCTTGCTTTACAGACATGTCGATTGCTAGTAACACCTATATGGGAGGTCTATATGGTCGAGTTATCGGAGGTGAGAATTATAATAATAGTATCATAAGCATTTCTGACACAAAAGCTGGTGGTACAATTACAAATTACGAACAATCTATATCTGGCACTATTTGTGCTAGTGGTATGATTGGATTGGTAGAAGCTGCATGGGATGGTGAGTACTATAGAGGCGCTTATGTTTCAATAAAAAACAGCACAACTGCTGTAAATTTTAATATAAATTCAACGAATGGTTATAGTAGTTCTAATGTTTTTTATGTAGGCGGGGTTATAGCTCAACAGCAGGGCGGAGAAGATGGTAGTCGTTACGCTTATATCACTATAGATGGTTATGTATTTACAGGTAACATAAATGTTAACGTAAATAACGCAAACGCACTTGCTGTTGGAGGTATTTGCGGTACCACTAATGTTGGTATGACTGTTAGGAATGCACGTATAAATGGAACTATTTCAGCGGCTGCAGCAAGCGGCAATGAGTATTTAAACGCTTATGCTGGCGGAATATTTGGTTGTTTCTCTGTAAGAAGTAGCGATACAATTACCTCTTGTTTAGTTGATGGAAGTGTTTCTCTCTCTGTTGAAAGAGGAACTGTATATGCTGGTGGAACAGCAGGCTACACAGATGCTTATAGTGGTACATATACTTATAAAGTTACATACACTTCTGTCATTTCAAATGCTTCTGTGTCTGCGTTAACAAATGGAGGAAATGCTTTTGCAGGAGGACTATTCGGATATAATGGTACTTATGTAAACGTTACGACTGGTCAAAGCAATGGTAATGTTACTGCTACTGCTGCTAAGTATGGTACTGGATATAAAGCAGGAGGAAGCGCATACGCTGGAGGAACAAGCGCTTACTCAGAAAATTTAAATCAATCTACTTCTGTAATTTCGAGTCTTACATCTTCTGGAAGCATTAATGCTACCGGAACTGATGCTGGATATGCAGGAGGACTCTTTGGGTACGCATCCTTTAGTGCTAGGAGTCTTATTCAATCTTATACAACAGGTTGCGTGTATGGCTCTTCTCATGCAGGCGGCTTAATTGGAAATTCTTCTAGCTACTCGATGACTATAAGCGGTTGTTATGCATCTGGAATAATAACTGGTGGTGATGCTGCAATAACTGGCGGATTAATAGGAACTGGTGGTTCTACTGTTATAAAAGATTCCCAGGTTCTTGGATATTCTCCTACAGTAAGTGGTATTTTCATTGGTAACTCAGGCAGCAATAGTAGCAGAATTGAGAATTCACAGTATAATACTAACTTTGAGATTAGTGGTACAAATATTTTCGGTAACAACAATGGAACAAGTACCAGTGTAACAACCTGCGGAACGTCTGTACCGTTTACCAATTCATCAATAAAAGTAAATGCAGCCGGTGCTTCTGCAAAATCTGAAGCTAATAGTGAAATCTCACAAATTATCTCTATTGATGTTAGTACAAATACTATATTTGAAACCTCGACAGCTATTGATGTAAAAACAGAAACAATAAAATCAACTGCAACTATCACAAGCACGAGCAGTGAAATCCAATATAAATATACAACAATTTCCGGCGAGTTCATGAATGCAATAACTCGTATTGATACTGTAAACATGACTTCTCTCAGTGATATAAAAGCCCTAAATGGAGCTTTAGAGAGCGGAACGTACGCAATACGTACAACCGAGGATTTGAAATTACTCCAAAACTGGTCTAACTTTGGATTTTTGACCGGAAATTATTATTTTGTTCTTGGTGATAACATAAACCTGATGAATCAGTCTTGGACTCCTATTGCATATTCAAATTCTTCCCGTCTCAATGCAACTTTTGATGGAAACGGGTACGAAATTTCTAATTTAAGTATCAAAGGCTCTTATGAAAATGCGGGTTTGTTCGGGATGATTACTGAAGTAAAAAATCTGGGACTCAGAAATGTTATTGTTAACAATACAAATTCCAACGGAAACACCGGTGCAATTGCAGGTAATTGTACTAATGTAACGAATTGTTATGTAACAGGTAGTGGAAGTGTAACAGGATGTTCTAACACAGGAGGCCTTGTCGGTGTCGGTGAAAAAATGACATCTTGCTATTCAGATATTAATGTAATAGGAAATGGTACTCATGTTGTCACCGCTACCGGTGGATTAATGGGTTCTATCTATTCCGGTGCAACAATTGCTTACTGCTACACAACAGGAAACGTTACTGCAAAAATCGGTAATGTTGGATTGTTTATTGGAGACGAGCTTTTGGCTATTAAGAGCAGCTATGCTACAGGCACTTTAACTAAAGATGGAACCGTTGTAAATGGATTTTTCATAGATATGCACGATAGTAGTGTTCTTACATCTCTCAAATATAGTTCTTTCTACAAAAATACTTCTGGAAAATATGTGTTCAATGGTTCTAACCTTTCCTCCATGCCTTACAACTACAATACAAAACAGGATATTGTTGATGTAAGAGCTCCTTATAAAGTTCTTTTTAGCACCACATATACGGCTTCGGGGACAGACGGTTCAATTGTTACTACGAATATTACAACTAAAACCGAAACAATTGTAGAAACTCAAACCCTTCCTGTTACATCTTCTGTTGCTATGACTGCTGAAACAACTTTCTCGCAGTTGGGCATGACTTCTGATAACGAAACTATTTCCGGTGTATACAATGGCAAAGCCTTTACACTGACGATTACATCAGCTGATACGGTCGGAGATATTGCCTCGGCACTAGGTGATTACGGAATTACTGCAACGGTAAGAGGCGGAAGAATTTATATTAATGATTCCGAAAATGCATATATCACAAATATTTCTTCGGCTGTAAAAAATGCTCTTGGTATTACTGCGTCTATGGGTAATGGCTCTTCTTACACTGTGACAACTCATACAACAGTTACTACCAATACCATTGCCAGCCAAACTACAATTCACGTAACTTCAACAGTCCAAATGAGTGAAGAAACAAAATTCTCCGAAATTGGCATGAATTCCGATAACGAATATATTAAAGGAAGCTATAACGGGAAGAATTTCTCTATTGCTGTGACACGCTCAGATACAGTAGGCGACATTATTGAAGCACTTGCTGATTACGGAATAAATGCGTCTGTAAGAGGCGGAAAAATTTATATTAACGAATCAGAAAACGCTTACATAACAAGTTTTTCAAATGGTATTAAAAACGCACTTGCTATTAGTGCATCCGGCGGAAGCGGTTCTACATATACTATTACGACAATTAAAACCTATGCAAATACTGCTCCGACAAATAATGTACTTGGAAAGGTAACTGTGACTTCTGCTGTAACAAGAGATACTGCGCTTTCTGATTTGGGCGTTACAACCGGCGAGTACAATATCTGGAACAACGGTGTTAAGTATACTGCACTAATTTCTTCTGATGAAACGGTCGGGTCTTTGCTTGATACACTGGCGCAGTTTGGTATACAGGCAAGTATTGTTAATAACGGAAATACTTCAACCATTAGACTTACAGGAAACGGTAATGCTTATGTTGCAAAATCCGCATCTATAAATAATGCTTCAAATGTTGTTGATATTTTATTCCCTTCTGCAAATAAGACAACAACTTACAATTACAATGGCAATTTGCAGATTTACAGCACTGTAACAACGCACACAACAGCAACAGAAGATACTCTACTCAGCGAGTTTGATACTCCGTGGGGTAATACAACTTTAAAAAATGCCGGAATACTTGCTCTTGAGGTTAACGGAGAGTCAAGAAATATTACTATTACTGAAAATGATACTTTCGGAACTCTGATTGATAAATTACAGGAGGCAGGTGCTGAGGCTGCACTCATTGGCGGACGTTTATACATAAGCAGTGCAAACAATCTTTCTATTAACACTGCCGCATCAACTTCTGCACTGGTTAATCCTAATGCAGCTATAAAGCTTACGAAAACTGCTTCTCTTGATGATTTTACAGCAAGCGATTCGGCTGTCGTAGAAACAGAAACGATTATAGAAGAACATACCGGTTCTGCTGCTTCTTATGCAAATTTAGACACAAAACTCGGGCTTCTGAATATTTCAAGCGGAACTATTTCTATTTACAAAAACGGGGTGAAAGCTACTATTAATGTAAATGAAGATCAAACTTTCAGTGATTTGAGAGCACAAATCTCCGCTAAATTCTCTGATGTTGATTTGAGCTTTGAGGATGGATATCTTGTGCTTAAATCTTCTGATAAGAATGCAGAACTCGATTTTGGCTCTACAACTGATACTTCTAACTTCCTTGCAATTACGGGACTTAAAAAAGATAAAGATGACAAAACCCGTGTTACAAGTGCAAGACAGCTTTATTGCGTAAATGCAGATTCAAAAGTCACAGAAGCCGGACTGTTTAAAAAAGGCGATATTACTGCAGGTACTTTCTTTGTTGGTGATCAGAAATTTACAATCGATGAAAATACAACAATTTCAGACATAATTTCTATGATTAATTCAAGCGAAGATTCTAATGCCACTGCATACTGGGATAGTATTAATGCTCAGCTTGTAATAAAATCAAGAACCACCGGTGCTGCTCTTATTAATATAGAAGCTGGAACAAGTAATTTTACTGATATTCTCGGGTTTACACAATCTGAATGGAATGCTGACGGAACGCTTAAATCTACCAAGCTTAAAGTAGATTCACAAACACTTGGCTCTAATGCAGAGTTTAGAATTAATGGAACTTTATTCATCGCTACTTCTAACACAATCGGAAGTGATATATCAAGAATTAAAGGTGTTACTATAGATTTAAAAGGGCTGACTGAAGGTTCGGCTGTAACTCTGACTGTAGAAAGGGATAAGGAATCTCTTGCATCCGCAATTTCTGATGTAGTTGATTCTTACAATGAACTTATGACAAACGTTGATAAAGAGCTTGCAGTAGATGGTTCTCTGCACAGTGAATCAATGCTTAAACTTATTAGAAATAGGCTGAGAAGTATTATGACAAGTTCTGATGCAGGTGCGGCTGTCTTTAGAAACCTAAACCAGATTGGTATTACAACTGATAAGGCATCAGCAGGAAGTATAAGTACCAGCAATATTACAAAGCTAACTTTTGATAAAGATAAATTCTTTGATGCTCTTAAGGCTGATGAGGATGCTGTTAAAGCTTTGATTATCGGCGGTACTGATAATACCGGTATATTTACAAAAGTTGAAGAACTTTTAGAAGATGCTCTTAGAAGTGTTTCCGGTTATTTTGACTCAACTGCCAATAGTCTTCAAAATAAAGCAAAACGAATTGATAAGAAAATCGCTGCTGAAAATACTGCTATTGAAAAATACAAAGCAAGATTAGAAAATAAATTTAATTCAATGGATATGTTAATCGGGCAAATGCAAAATCAATACAGCTCATTTTTGGGTTCATAAAAAAGGCGGTTTGGAAATTTTCCAAACCGCCTTTACTTCTAGTTGATTATATCTCCGTAACCCTCAGGATTATTCAACAAATCATAATTAATCTCATTTTCGTTATCAGCGATTGCGGCCGCGACAACAGCATCTGAAGTTACGTTGAGAAGTGTTCTCATCATATCTGTAATTCTTTCGATAGTAAATAAGAACGCAAACCCTGCAACAAGCTGTTCAGGGCTTAAGCCCATACCATTCAGTACAAGTGCAATTGTGATTAAACCGGCTCCCGGTATACCTGCACAGGTTGAAGATGCGATAATTGCAAGCAGAGCAATTTGAACAACAAGGAACGGAGTGAGTGCTACGCCGTAAGCCTGTGTTAAGAAGATTACCGCAATTACCTGAAGCATTGCAGTTCCGTCCATATTAAGCGTTGCTCCAAGAGGAAGAACAAAGCTTGAAACTTTATGTGAAATACCTCTTTTTTCACAACATGCAATTGTTAAAGGCAGTGTTGCAGAAGAACTTGCAGTGCCGAAAGCTACCATCATTGCTTCAGCCATTGCTGCATAAAGCATTAATACCGGAACTTTAGAAAATATTTTTAAAAAGATTGGATATACTATAAAGAACTGTATTGCAAAACCGAGAGCAAGAACACCAAGATATTTTGAAATACTCATAAATATATCTATGCCGAAAGATGAAACAGCAACAGCTGTAAGTGCGAATACGCCGGGTGCAGCGAAGCACATAATCCAGTCGGTAATTTTCATTGTAGCTGCGAAAATTGACTCAAAGAAACCTACAAACGGCCTGTTAATATCGCCTACTTTTGCCAGTGCTATAGAAAACATAACAGCAAAAACGATTATAGGAACCATATCACCGCTGGCTATTGAAGCAAGAGGGTTTTTCGGAATAAATCCTAAGAAAATATTAAGCAGATTACCTTTTTGTGCTTCGATTGTAGCTGCAACCTGAGCCTGAATATCAGCAGCCGTATCAATATTTATATAATGTGCTGCGCCCAGTCCGGGTTTAAGCAGTAATGCAAGTGCAGCACCAATTGTTACTGCTGCGACAGTAATAATTGTATAGTAGAAAATCATTTTTGTTCCCAGTTTCCCGAGCTGTTTGCTGTCGCCTATACTTGTAATTCCGATTACTATTGCCGAAATTACAAGCGGAATAACTACCATTTGGATTAGTCTTATAAATACCTGTCCGATAAAAGTTAGAGTTGTCATAATAACCGGACTTGGTTCCTTATGAAGCCAAATCCCGACAAGAACACCCAGAACAAGACCGGCAAAAATATGCCAGTTTCTCTTTAAGCCTAGCCCAAGTGCAATTAACACTTGCATGTGAAATTTCATATATAAATCCTCTCATATACTTATATAACTAGTCTATTGTACAATTATTTGAAGCAAATGTAAAGATTTAGTTACCTAAAATACTTTCTCCGGAAATCTTTTCCCCTTTTATAACATAACGTGCTGTTTCTGTTTTCATAAGATGGTTATCAACCAGAGAAAAAGATTCGAGGCTTAGTGTATTGATACCCGAAAAAGTATTATCAGAAAGTCTGAGGGTTATGGTATCCGTAAGCATTTTGTTATCATATGGAGCTTTTTTAGAAAACACAATCAAGTTTCCTTCAACAGTTTTTAGTGAAACTTCTGCGTTCGCTCCGCTGAAAGGATTTGACAAGGTGACTTTATCTCCTGCACGCGAAAGAGTCCAAAAATCTATGCTTTGCGGTTTGAAAGTGCCGTAGCTGTTTGTATCTTCAAGTTTTGCCGTTACTCTCCAGCTGCCAAAAAACGCTTTTGGAATGTCGTTTACAGATACTCCGGCCTTAAGTGTAAAGTCCTCTGCTGTGACAACTGCACCAGTTAATAATATTAATAATAAAATAAAAAGTTTTTTCATAGATTTATTATACCACTTATTTTTATGTTATCCTATTATTATATTTACACGAGCGAGGGATTATTATGACAGAAACTAAGATTAAAATTGATGATTTGCCGACTGTTTATGATGCGAAATCAACAGAAGAAAAGATGTATAAATTTTGGGAAGACGGCGGATATTTCAGAGCAGATGCCCATTCCAACAAACCTCCATTTACCATAGTCATTCCTCCTCCGAATGTAACAGGTGTTCTCCATATGGGACACGCGTTGGACGGAACTTTGCAGGATATTTTAACCCGCTACCACAGAATGAGCGGCTACGAAGCTTTATGGCTTCCAGGAACTGACCATGCCGGTATTGCAACTCAGGCAGTTGTGGAAAAAGAACTTAGAAAAGAAGGTTTAAGCCGCCACGATATAGGAAGAGAAGAGTTTCTAAAACGTACCTGGAAATGGGCAAATGAACATAAGTCAGCTATCCTAAACCAGTTTAGACGTTTAGGTGCGTCTTTTGACCGTTCAAGAGAAAGATTTACTTTTGATGAAGGCTGTTCTGAAGCTGTAAAAGAAGTTTTTGTAACGCTTTATAATAAAGGTTTAATTTATAAAGGTGCGTATATTGTAAACTGGTGTCCTCGCTGCCAGAGCGCTATTTCTGATATTGAAACTGAATACGAAACAGAACAGGGGCATCTATGGGAAATTTCTTACCCGCTCGTTGGTGAAGCCGGTGCAATCATTGTTGCTACAACAAGACCGGAAACTATTTTCGGCGACGTTGCTATTGCAGTTCACCCTTCTGATAAAAAATATTCTGAATTAATCGGAAAAACTGTTATGATTCCGCTTTCAGGCAGACAAATTCCTATTATTGCAGATGAATATGTAGATAAATCTTTTGGTACAGGTGCAGTTAAGATTACTCCTGCACATGACCCTAATGACTATGAAGTAGGCAAACGCCATAACTTTAAGCCAATATGGGTTATTGATGAAGAAGGCAAGATGAAAGCCTGTGCAGAAGTTCCGCCTGATTATCAAGGTCTTGACAGATACGAAGCGCGTAAGAAAGTTGTTGATATGTTGAGCTACAATAACTTCCTTCTGCGTGTAAAAGATCACGAACATAACGTTGGTAAATGCCAGAGATGCAACACGACAATTGAACCGCTTCTTTCTGAACAATGGTTTGTAAAAATGGAACCTCTTGCAAAAGAAGCAATTGCAGCCGTAAAAGACGGCAGAATTACTTTTATTCCTGAAAGATGGGAAAAGAATTACTTAGGCTGGATGGAAAATATAAGAGATTGGTGTATCTCAAGACAATTATGGTGGGGACATCAGATACCTGCTTATTACCACAAAGAAACCGGAGAAATGGTTGTTGCTAAAGAAAATCCTGATCCTGAAAATTATGTACAGGATACTGACTGTCTGGATACGTGGTTCTCATCAGGTTTGTGGCCGTTCTCTACAATGGGTTTCCCTAACTCTGAAACAGATGATTTCAAAAAATTCTATCCGACTTCAGTTCTTGTAACAGGTTTTGATATTATTTTCTTCTGGGTTGCAAGAATGATTACAATGGGATTGGAATTTACTGGTAAAGCTCCATTCTCAAAAGTTTATATTCACGGTTTAATACGTGATGAAAAAGGCCAGAAAATGTCAAAATCAAAGGGAAATACTATTGACCCTGTTCAAATTATTGATAAATACGGCTGCGATGCCTTGAGATTTACAATGACATCTCTGTGTACATACGGAGGGCAGGATATCAAGGTTTCTGACGAAAGATTTGAGTACGGCAGAAACTTTGCTAACAAACTCTGGAATGCTTCAAGGTTTGTACTTATGAATCTGGATGGAGTTGATAATAAACCGATTGACAGAGAAAAATTAACTCTTGTTGATAAGTGGATTTTAAACCAGCTTAATGAAACTGCAAAGACTGTTAATCAGTATATGAAAGAGTATAGAATAGGTGAAATTGCTCATGAATTGTATGACTTCTTTAGAAGCGAATACTGCGACTGGTATGTTGAAATTGCAAAAATTCAGCTTCAGGACGCAGATTTGAAGATAAATACACAACGTGTTTTAAGATACGTTCTTGATATGTCACTTAGAATGCTTCATCCGATTATGCCTCACATAACAGAAAATGTTTGGGGCTTAATTCCGGGAGAAAAAGAAACAAGTGCATTGATAATTGCTAAGTATCCGGTTTATGAAGAAGCTTTGAGTTTCCCTAAAGAAGCTGAGGAAATGAAGCTTGTGTTTGAAACAATTACATCACTGAGAAACGTAAGACAGAGTTTCAATATTCCAACTTCTGCAACTGTTGATGTAGAAATAAGGGCAGAGGGTAAAGAAAAAGAAATCTTTACTGAAATTGAAGCATATATCCGCAGACTTGCTAAGGTTAATAATATAACTTATGCGGAAATGAATGCGCCAACCCCTCCAAAATCTGCTGCGGCAGTAGTTTCTGCTTCAAAACTTGTAGTTCCGCTTGCTGATTTGATAGATTTGGATGCAGAGATTAAACGTCAGGAAAAGAAACTTGAAAAATTAACAAACGAAAAGAACTCTTTAGAAGGCAGAATGAAGAACGAGAAGTTTGTAGCAAATGCGCCAAAAGAACTTGTTGAACAAACAAATGCTCGTATTGCCGAAATATCTGCACAGCAAGTGGTTATAAAGGATTTGATAGATTCATTGAGGTAGCGTCTGTAAATTCCTGTTAGCTAAATACTTGCATAAGTATAAATATATGCTATAATATGTATATAAAGTAACGATGTAATGTTTTCGACAGGAAACAACAATTTGCAATGAAAAAATTTAATATTTTACAATGTAAGGGCGCTGCTTATTTTAGCGGTGCGGGCGTTGTTGTATTACATTGCTGCTTTTGTAGACTATTACAATAAAGCAGGACGTAGCAGTGGCAATATCATTCAGCGGATTAGCATCCGGATTAGATACTTCTTCTTGGGTTGAATCGCTTGTAGCATTGAAGCAGGCGAAAATTGATACGCTGGAAGAACAAAAAGAAACGGTACTCTTATCACGCGAAACATTGAATAATATAAAATCATTTTTCAATTCTTTCCGCTCTGTAATAGAGAAGGTAACAGATGCGAAGTATGGTGTAGCGTCGATGGATATTTTTGCTCAGAAAATTGCGACATCATCTGATTTAAATATCCTGACAGCGAGTGCAGCAACAGAAGCTGAGGAGGCTGAATATAATATTCTTGTGGATAATCTTGCGACCAGCACAGAGGCGGTAAGCGGTCTTAAGGTTTTGAATACAATTATTGAAACCTCAACCGCAGTCGGCAATACCAAACTTGTTGATTTGGGAATTAAAGTTGGTGAAATTGGTATTGATAATAACGGTATATATAATATTATCCAGATTGAAAAGAACGACACGATAGAGAGTTTTATTGCGAAACTTCATAACATCGGAGTTGATGCCACCTATAATTCAAAGACCGGAATATTTGGCATAAACCTTGATGACGGCAGTATTGATGATACTTTAACCATACATGATGACGGAAGCGTGGGAACAGGCATTCTTGATATATTTAATCTTCATGAAAAAGGCGGTTATGAAAGTACTTATTTGCAAACTTCGACATCTGAGACAATTGTAAATGCCGCAACAAGTTCGACAAAACTTTCAGAGCTAGGAAGTATTAAGGCCGGTAATATTCAGGTAAAGGCAAATGGTACAAGTTATAATCTTTCAATCGATGGCAATACGACCCTCGGGGGGCTTGTAAGCAGTCTTAATTCACTTGGAGTTGATGCAAAACTTGCAAGTAATGGTGTATTAACAATAAATGATGCAGAAATTGTTGACAGCGGAAATACCGGCATAATTACTGCTCTTGGCCTTGAAACTGATATTAATTCTAAAACCCAGACAGCATCGGGGTTAAAGACGGTTGTTGTGACGACGACTGATGCTGCAGCAACAGGTGCAACAAAACTCTCAGAGCTAGGCAGTATTAAGGCTGGCAATATTCAAGTTAAGGCAAACGGCGCACTTTATACTATTGCAATATCAGGTTCAACTACATTACAGGGCTTGATAGATGCATTGGGTGAAAAAGGCGTTGATGCTTCCTTATCATCTGACGGGGTATTTACTATAAAGAACGCAGAGATTATAGATAGCGGAAACACGGGTTTGATATCAGCTTTAGGGCTTCAGGTTGACGTAAATTCAAAAACACAAAGTTCAATTGATTTGCGTACTGTTGTTACAACGACAACACAGGCAGCTGCAACAGGTGCAACAAAATTATCACAGCTTGGTTCAATTACAAACGGCAATATGCTGGTTAAGGCGAATAATACGACTTATACAATTGCGATTAACACCTCTACAACATTACAGGGATTAATAGATGCTCTAAAGGCAAAAGGTATAAGTGCTGAACTTTCCGGTGACGGAACTTTAACAATCAATGATGCCGAGATTATTGATAATAATACAGGAATCATAAACGCTCTTGGTCTGGAAAAAGAAGTAAGCTCTAAAACACAGACAGCAAATAATCTGAGTTATAAGAGTGTTATTACAACATCTTCAGAGGCGACTTCTTCAACGAAACTTGGTGATTTAAGTGTGTGGTCTAAAATTAGTACAAGTCCGGTTCTTATAGCTAAAAATACATCCGGCGGAACTACTTCAATCACTCTTACATCTACAATGACTATTGGCGATGTTGTAACAAAATTAAACTCGGCCGGCTTGAGTGCAGCGTTCAGTTCGAGCGGAGTTCTTGCTGTAACAGGCGGTGAAGTAAGCGGAAAAGCTGCAGAAGCTCTTGGTATAAAGAGCGGCTCTGAGAATACGAGCGGAGTCTGGGCAAATGGAAATACTTTGTTCACGCAGGGTGTAAATTATGCGGTTGCATCAAATACTCTCGGTGAATTAGGCATTAGTACAGCAAAGCCTTCAAGCGGGTATGCTCTTGCTGTATATAATTCTTCAAATGCTCTAGTGAAAGAAATCAGTGTAAGTTCATCAACAAGAATTGATGATATTTTTTCAGCATTAAGCCAATATGGTATAACAGGTACAATAGATGAAGGCAAAATAACTCTTAAATCGAGCAACGGAAACTATGTCAAGGGCAGTGTTGCAGATGCTATGGGAATTTCAACCATAACATCCGTTATTGTCAGCAGTACAAATGCGTCCTCAACTTCTTCCATTAAGTATACAGTAACTCAGGTTGTGAGCGGAACTACGACTTTTGCACAGGCAGGATTGAATGCTGCAGGTAAAGTTTTGGAAATTAAAACAAAAGAGAATGGAGTAACTCAGGCCTACATAACCATTGCTTCCAATTCAACCACATTTGACAGTATGTTTTCATCACTTTCCAAGTATGGTTTTTCAGCAGCTATTAATGATGGTGTGATAACTTTATCATCAAGCCAGTATATAGTTGGCGGGAGTATGGCAGAGCTTTTGGGTATAGAAACTTATGCGACATCGGATGCTTATACTGTTGGAGAAGCAGTTACATCTACGGCGCAGCTTACTTATACAGCAACAATAGTTGCTGATTCAAGCTCATTAATAAAAGATTATATTTCTTTAGATTCAAACAGTGCAAATAATAGAATACGTATTTATAAAAATAATGACTTAGAGTATGTTGATTTTACGGTAACATCATCAACAACTTTTGGCCAGCTTATGTCTGCAATGGAAGCGCAAGGTATATCTGTATCAATGAGTAATGGTGTTTTGTCGTTCAATACTCCGCAGTATGGTGCCCATGCAGAAGATATTCCGGCATCAGGCGGAATTTTATCTAAACTTGGAATTGGTAAAAAGGATATAGGTGATATTACTGTACCTTTGAGCCAGACATCAACTATGCCAATTACGTATACAACGTATAAGAATTATACTTTGGATAGTAACAGTACAACGACTCTTGGTGAGCTTGTGACAGCGATGGCCGCTGGCACAAACTATACACTCATTTTAAATACTAGAAATAGTCGATATGTAAATGGCAGATATGAGGACTATGACATCTCCATGTACACTATGACAGTTACTGCTACAACAACCTGGAGTGAGTTCTATAATGCTTTGAGGTATTCTTATAATACGTGGGTATATTGGAATAGCAACAATAATACAATGTATTTGGGCTCTAGTAGATACTCTATGACCGGAACTTTTTCAGACCTTGTCGGATGGACAACTACAATCAGGGCTAATGAAACAATTACAGCAAAAGACTATACCGGCGGTGAGGTGCAGGCATATGTTACAAACAGCTGGTTTATGACATCTTCGGATAAAGTTTATTATACAATTATTACAAATGGAAGTGCATCTGCTACAACAATTACAGCAAATACAACTTTTGTTCAGCTAGGCTTGCATGATGGCGGAAGTAGTTACCAAACCTATAATATGTATATTAGTGGCGAAGCTAAATCTTTTACAATCAGGTCTAATACTACAGTAGGAGATTTTATGGAATTCATAAAAACTAATGGCGGACCTGATGTGACATTAAAAGATGGAAAACTTTCGTTCAGCTCTAATGGAGAGAAGTATCTGAGCTCTATAAATTCGAAACTTAGGGATAGATTTAATTTACCTGAATATGGCAGCTTTACTTATGGCATAACTTCAATCAGGCAAAATACTACAATGAATGATATTTTAGGTATAAGTTCTGGCGTTTATTATTTAGACTTTGAGTACTATACTCCTTATACATGGAGTGGGGGTACAGGGTATAACTCTGGTTATCAGACTTTTTCATTAAACAGTAGTACAACCATGGCTGAAGTACTTGATTTCTTGAACAATACAGTTGGAGTGAGTGCTACGCTGGTTAATGGCAAGCTTTCAATTAAAAAAGGAAGCGGCGGAAATATCTTAAAAGATATACGAGTATTTTCTTCTCAAAATCCGTCACTGGCAGAAGATTTCAAAAAAGCTCTGAAAATCGAGGTCGGAAAGGGATACACGTATACAGCTTCAGGGGGCAATGATTTATATACCACAACAACTTCCAAAACTCTGGGTACAGCATCGGCAGAAAACCTCGTAATAACTGCTGAAACTAAATTAACAGCTCTTGGATTTGATTATAATAGAGGATATGGGATTTTGTCATATAGAAAAATGAATAGCGCAACCAGCTTTTCTAATTCTACACTTTTCTTTACTGTAGACTCAAGCTCAACTGTTGGTGATTTGCTGGCAGCTATTAACAGTAATAGCAATTTTAATGCTACATTAAAAAACGGTAAACTTACTATTACCGGAAAAAAGATTGATAACAACAATATGACTTATATAACCAGATATAATTCAATATTTCAGGATATATTTAAATTGGAAGATGCCGGTAACAATGTTTCTTATAAAATGGGCGATGTTTACCAGAATACAAATTCTAAAACTAATACAAGAGTTGGCGACAAAAAAGCCGAAAATGATTCTAAAACACTACGGCAGCTAGGTTTGACTGCAAATGCAACAATTTCTATGAATAATACAGATGGAAATGTTACCTGGAAAATTATTACTCCTGACATGACACTTGGACAATTTATAAAAATTCTTACAGATTATGGTGTTAGTGCCAGATATGATACTAGTTCAGGTAAGCTTAATATCGGTTCATTAAATGATACTGAATGGGTTGAAACCATATCTGATAATCTAAAATCAACTCTAAAAATTAAAGGTGTCGGTACCGGTTACACATATCAGGTTATTGGAAACGCTGCATATGAAAATACTTCATCAAGAACTATTAAAACAGTTACAACACATACGGCAACAGCGACTACAACATTAGAACAGATTGATGGCTTCCAGAACGGTAACGGCAATATTCTTGTGCACAAAGCTGATGGCAGTACTGAAACTTTATACGTAGATTCAACTTCTACACTGCAAGACTTCTTTAATCAAATAGCAGCTTACGGGCTCAAGGGAAGCATAAATTCTGCAGGTGTTGTTACAATTACCGGTGACGGAAATACCTTTATTTCAACAGCTTCAGGTGGTTCAAATCTTGTATCGCTGTTAAAACTATCTCTTAATAAAACTTCTACTACAGGTACCGTAAATACAACAACAGGCTCAATAAGCTCTACTGCTCAAGTTATAGCAACTGCTGAAACACAGCTCGGCAACCTTGCGTATGCAAACGGTACAAAACTGACTTTTGATTCAAGCGGGTTTGCTTCATTAGTAATGCAGACAAAAACCAGAGAAGGTTTGTTGAAAAACTTTACTGTAAACTTCTCGAAGACTTCCACGCTGGGCTCAGTACTGGATGCCTTCAAAGCTCAGGGCTTGAACGCTTCTATAGACGCAACAGGCAGATTTTCAGTAAGTACTGATTCTCTTTCTGATTTTAACATCTCAGGTGCTCTCGGTACATATCTAATGGGAGCTTCTTATAATAAATCTTATGAAACAAAAGGCGGTACACCGCTTTCAGCTTCTTCGGTTAGTACAGTAACAGCAGCCGCGACAAGGGAAACTAAACTTGCAGACCTTGGAGTTACTACAGGCGAATACAATATCTATAATAACGGGGTAAAATTCACTGCACAGATTTCTTCTGATGAAACACTCGGCTCATTTATTGATACGCTAAGTTCGTTCGGTATTCAGGCCGGATTAATCAATAACGGCTCGACCTCAAAGCTTATTATTACTGGCAGCGGCAATTCGTATATAGCAAAATCAAACAGTGTTTCAAATTCTTCTAATGTTGTGGAAAAACTCTTCGGAAGCAGTACAACGGCAGATAGTTATAAATATACAGGTAAAGAAATCTTAACATCAACTTCTACATCAACGCAGGCCGCAGATTCAACTGCTCTCCTGTCAGCTTACGGAGTAACAGCAGGTGAATATTATATTTATACAAACGGTAACAGGCATACTCTGCAAATTTCTTCTGATGAAACAATAGGTTCATTAATGGAAACCCTGAGCAGCTATGGTATAAAAGCTGAACTTGTTAAGAATGGAAACAGCTCTAAAATTGTACTTACAGGCAGCGGTGATGCTTATATAGCTCAATCAAGCAATACTTCTAATGCTTCAAATATAGTAAATAAACTGTTTGGCGGAAGCTCAGCCATTGTTAATGAATCAAGCTATACAGGATCGCAGCGGGTTACCACAAAGGTTACTGCAACTGTAGCCGCTTCTGAATCGACTTCTCTGGCAAGTCTTGGTGTAACTGCCGGTGAATACTATATTTACAATAACGGAGTTAAATACACGGCCCTTATATCTTCTGATGAAACAATTGGGTCATTTATGAATACTCTTAAATCTTTCGGTATCCAAACCGGACTTATTAATAACGGAAGCTCGGCAAGTCTTGTGCTGATTGGAAATGGCAACTCTTATGTCGCAAAATCAAACAGCGTTTCTAATGCTTCTAATGTCGTTGAAAAATTATTTGGAACAGCCGGTCCTGATTCAAGCTTCTCATATACCGGCTCCGAGCTTCTTTATAAAACCGTTACACATACCGCTACGGCAACAGAAGATACTCTGCTCAGTGTATTTGACACCCCGTGGGGGGATACAACTCTTAAATCCGCAGGAAATCTGGCACTTCAGGTAGACGGCAAAAATATTGCTATACAGATTACTGATACGGAAACTTTCGGCTCATTAATAGACAAGCTTGAAGCTGTCGGAGTGCAGGCATCATTTGTCGGGGGTAAACTCTATATCAGCGAAATGAACGGTGTTTCTATTCTAGCTAATGGAACGACATCTTCAATAATTAATCCGAATGCAAATATCCATCTGGCTTATAAAAGTTCTATGGATGGATTTATGGAAAGTACCAGTGCAATTGTCCAGAAAACAACAATTGTTGAGGAAAAAACTCTGTCTGCTGCTAATTATGCAGGGCTGGATACTCAGCTAAAGACGCTTAATATTACAGGCGGAACATTCTCAATTTTCAGAAACGGAGAAAAAGCTACTATAAATGTAAATTCTGATAATACCTTCGACGATTTACGCTCGCAAATAGCTTCAAGATTCTCTGATGTTGATTTGAAATTTGAAGAAGGAAAACTTGTTATATACTCAAAAGATGATGATGTCGAGCTTCAGGCAGGAACGACTACAGATACGTCAAATCTTGTTGCAGTTACAGGATTGGCTGAAGATGAAGAAGGCCGTTCAGTAAGTGCACGTGCGCTCTACTGTGTTAACGAAAGTTCTGTTCTGACGCAAACCGGACTTTTCCGTAAAGGTGATGTTAAGGAAGGTACTTTTTATGTAGGGGATCAGATGATTACGATTACCAATAAATCCACGCTGTCTGATATTATTTCGCAGATAAATTCTTCTGATACCGCAAATGCAACTGCTTATTGGGACAGCATTAACGGAAGGCTGGTTATCAAATCTCGCTCAACAGGTCAGGCGTTTATTAATATTGAAGCAGGTACAAGCAACTTCACTGATATTATGGGATACACAGAAACAGAATGGTATGCTGACGGATCTGTGAAAAAAGCACGTATGGTTACTGACTCGCAAAATCTTGGTGAAAATTCGAAAGTATCAATTAACGGAACTACATATACCTCGACTTCTAATATTCTTACAAGTGATATAACACGTATTAAAGGTCTTACTATTAATTTAAACGGGGTAACAAGCGGTTCCGCTGTCAAACTTACGGTTGAAAAAGACAAAGAAACCGTTGCAAACTCGCTTTCTGATATTGTGGATTCATATAACGAACTTATGAAAAATGTTGATGAGGCAGTTGCAAAAGACGGAAGCCTGAAAAACCAGACAACATTAAAAATGCTCAGAAATCAGATTAGAAGTGCAATGATGAGTTCTATAGGAAATGCATCTGTATTTAAAAATCTTGATGCGATTGGTATTTCTGTTACTTCTGCAAGTGCAAATAATGTTTCTACTTCAAATGAAAGTATTATCAATCTTACTTTTGATAAGGACAAGTTCCTTGATGCATATGAAGCTGACAGTGATGCTGTTAAAGAACTGCTGATTGGTACCGGAATAAAAGGTAGTTCTACTGCGACAGACGGTGTGTTTACAAAGGTTGAAAGTATTGTGGAAAACTCATTGCAGTCTGTAATAGGCTATTTCTCTATTGCCGATGCCGCTTATGCCCGTGAAATTAATAAAATTGAGAATAAAATTGTAAGCGGAAATGAAGCTATTGAAAAGTATAGGGCAAGGCTTAATAAAAAGTTTAACTCTATGGATATGCTGATTTCTAATATGCAGAACCAATACAGCTCGTTTCTATCTTAATGCCTTGCGCAAACCTCTTTTTTAAGTTACAATCAAATTTGAATAAGGAGAGGTCTATGTCAGACGATAATGTCATTAAACTCGGGGGTAAATCCAGGGGTAAACTCAGGGGTAAATCCGATGGAAACAATAAGAACGAAGAAGTCTGCTGTAGTTTCTGTGGAAGGTCTAATGAGGAAGTTCTGAAAATGGTGAAAGGACCGGGGGTGAATATTTGCTCCGAGTGTGTAATGATTGCGGTACAGTACCTGATTTTGCAGGATAGAATGTTGTCTTCCGATGCACAAAAAATTCTCGATGCTTTCTGGCATAAAAATTAAAGATGAGGTTTTATGAATAAAATTCAAATAAAAGCAGAAATTCTTGCTACTTTGACAGCGTTGATGACGTCAACGCAGCCGCAAGCTTCTTTGATTACTGACTTAAAAAATATTGATGATAAAAAAACTGTTCTCGAAGTGTTAATCAGGGAGCTGGTTAATGCGAACGAGCAAAAAGCGGTAATGATTTGCTGGCTTTTGATGGAGCTTATTGATAAAGATACGCTGAATGATGAACTTTGGAATGTTATTAAAGCTCCTGAATATAACGACCATGTTAAGATGATAGCTTTTAACATGCTTAAAGACCTTGGTAATAAAATTGATTATGAAGTAATCAGCGGATATTTTGAACAGTTTAATGAACTTATTAACAGGGAAACAAAGCAGCTTCTTGAAACGGCTATTATGAATCCGGAAGCACAGATTGATTTTATGGATTTTCTGAACGCAATCAGTGACAGCGATAAAATTATTCTTATAAAATCTCTTGAAGAAGATTATGCCTATGATGCCCTTGCAAATATCCTTATTCCTGTATTTTTATACTATATTGATACAGAAGTCGGGTATACAGCTCTGGAAATTCTCGGCCGTTCTAAATCACAGCTTGCTTATCATGCGCTTGAAAATGCAAAAAAATATGCAAAAGAAGATTTGCTCTCAAGGATTAATAAGGCTCTCTCTGAACTTAAAATGGCTGGTGTAAGGGTTGATAATACAGAAGAATTTTACAAAAATATTCTGCAGGAATCAAAGCCGTATAAAATTTATACTTCTTTCCCTGACGGGCATGGCAACATGGCGATTATTTTCTCAAGAATACGAGCAAATAAAACACTGCAATTTCTTGCAATTGTTATAAACCCTAGATATGGAATTCTTGATTCTTTCGGCTTTAATTCAATGACAGAACAAGATTTTTATAAAATTGTTGATAAGTTTTATAATTATCAAGAAAAATATGAGATTAATGCAGGTGTAGCAAAGTATCTGCTTGAGCAGGCTGAAGAAAATTCACACTTGAACAACGACCCTGTGCCGTATGAATATATCTGCTGGCAGAGTATTCTTCTCGATATAGAGGCGGAAAAGCCGGCTTTTTATCTGGAAAAGAAAGAGTTAAACCAGAAAGATATTGATAAACTTTGTCTTAGTGATTATGTGCAAAACTGGTTCTTTGACGAAATTACTTCAGAAGAATTTAAAACTTTTATAGAAAAATTGTCATCAGAATTTAAAGCAAATAATTTTAATGTTGATTTGGATAAGTTTGTCGCAGATAACTTCGACAGTATTTATAGCGCGCAGGAACTCGCTTATAAGCTTATTATGTTTAATATGGCAGCCTACTTAAGAATGCTCAAGGGTGATAAAGAACTCGCAGAAATATTTTATTCGCTGGGCTCTAATTACAGTTTCCTGACAAACATTATTAGAAAAAGTATTTACGAGTATTATGTCGGCAAGCGCTATATTCTGAAAAATCAAAGAAAAGCTTCAAATATATTTGAAAAACGTACTAAGGCTAATACCGATGATTTTAAGCTGCTGCAGCTTGATATGATAATCTCCAGCATTGAAGCAAGGTGGGTAGATAATGCATAAAATAATGGCGCTTGATGTCGGAACAAAAAGAATTGGCGTTGCTTTGAGTGATTACTTGCAGGTAATTGCAAATCCATGTACCTGTATTCAGAGAGAACCCGAGCAGAAAGCTATAGAAGAGATTACTAAAATAGCAAAAGAAAACAGGGTTGAGAAAATAGTTGTAGGTGTTCCGTACAATATGGACGGTACTTTAGGCTTTCAAGGAGAAAATTGTATAGAATTTTCACAAAAATTAATTGGTTTTGATATAATATTGGAAGACGAAAGATTAACTTCTGAAGAAGCAGAAGAAAGGTTAAAAAGCCGCAAGGTCGATTTTAGAAAAAATAAAGGACTTGTCGATATCGAAAGTGCCTGTATAATATTAGAACAGTATTTAGGGAAATGATTATGAGCGAAGAAAATCAGGAAATGGAACAACAATTCGTAGAAATCTACGGTGAAGACGGACAAATTGTAAAATGCGAAATCTATGATGTTATAGATTTTGAAGACAAGACTTACGCACTTCTTCTTCCTGTAACAGAGGATGAAGAAGACGATGATTCCGAAGTTATTGTTATGGAGTATATCGAAGAAGGCGAAGACGGCTATTTCCAAAACATTGAAGACGAAGAAGAATTCAAAAAAGTTTGCGCTTTTATTGAATCATTAGATGATGAAGAGGATGAATAGTTTTGTTTGAACGTTTTACGGAAAAAGCTGTTAATGCAGTTTATGAAGCGCAAAATCTGGCAAGAGAAACCTGCTGTGATGAAGTTATGCCGGAACATCTCCTGCTAGCACTTGTCAAAGAGGCAAAAGGGGTATCACTAAAGTTATTTAGAATGTACAATGTCACTTTTGAGGCAATGTCAGATGAGGTCGGAAAATGCCTTAAAAAAGCATCGCGTATTCCTGAAAATATACCTTTCAGCCATGCAGTGAAAGATATTTTGAAACATACACTTGATCTTGCTGCAAAATCCGGTAATTCAAATATTTTATTTGAACACCTGTTTTTGACTGTTATTACGGAGAAAAATCATAATATTCAGGAAATATTGAGGAAGTTTGATTTTGATATCTATAATTCAAAGGATATTTTAACAAAACTTGTTCAAAAAAAGATTAAAAGGCTTGAGCATCCTGAAGCAGAAGAAGATGAAGACAAAGGAAGTTCTTTTGAAGCTGTATATGAAGGTGAGGCGCTTTCAGATGTTTTTGACAGAGCTGTGTCAAAACTCTCTGCAGCGGGTTACGAAATTCTTGGTACAGAGCAGATAATGGCATCTATTCTTGAATCTTCAAATTCAGAGCTTGTGGAAACCATTAAGAAGTACGGTCTGGATTTTGAAACTTTTGAAAACAAACTTGCAGAGCAGAGCTCAAGACAGGCTGAGTATGAAGGTAAGAAAATTATTTTTACTCCAAATGCTTTTCTTGTAATGAATTCGGCGCTTCAAACGGCAAAAGAACTGGGCTCTTCTGTTATTACACCTGAACATATTGTGCTGAGTGTTTTAAAGACAAAACGCGGCTTAGCTTACGATATTATTAAGTCACTTGGAATAGACAGTGAAAAGATGTCAGAAGATATTTTGAAACCGATTGAAAAACAAATGCCTGAAACTTTAACAATAATGAAGCTTGCTAAGGAAGAAGCACGTCGTATCGGGCGTAATATAGTCGGCACGGAAATGTTTCTGCTTGGTATTATTGCGGAAGGAACCAGTATAGCTTTTGAGGTTTTGAATGATTTAGAGATAACAATGCGCGATGCAAGAGTTGTGGTAGAAAACCTTGTCGGATATGGTAATGAGTATTTTGACAGAGAAATAACTTTTACAAAACGCGCTAAAAAGGTGCTTGAAAAAGCTTGGATTTCCGCAAAAAAATCCAATAAACAAAAAATTGAAGCAGTAGATTTGCTTCTGGCAATTATTGATGAGCCGGAATCTCTTGCGATGAAAGCATTAGATCAACTCGGAGTTGATGCTGTAGAAATCAGGCACGGTATTCAGGGCAGAGGAAAAAATTATAACGGATAATAAAGAAAAAATGCAGGGTATTGTCAAAAAAGTTGTTGATTTTTTAGAAAAATACAGCTTGCAGGATAAAACTATCATAGTCGGTTTTTCCGGAGGTTTTGATTCTATGTGCCTGCTTGATGTTTTGTCTAAAATTAAAAACTTGCCGGAATTTATTGACTTGAATGTCGTTGCAGCACATTATAACCATAATTGGCGGGGAGAAGAAGCTCTGCGCGAGCAGGAGGTTTGCAGAATTTTTGCGAGTGCTAAGGGGATGGAGTTCTATACTCAGACTGCATCTAAAAATATTAAGAAAACTGAAAATGATGCAAGAATTGCCAGATATGAATTTTTCGAAGAAGCTTATGAAGAATATGATGCAGATGCTGTTTTTACAGCACACAATTATGATGATAATGCAGAAACACTTCTTTATAGAATAATAAAGGGTACAGGAATTGTCGGGCTAAAAGGTATTTCAGAAAAACGCGGATATTTTTACAGACCGCTTTTGACTGTAAAACGTGCAGAAATTATTGATTACTGCAATGAAAATAATCTTGCGCCTAATAATGATTCTTCTAATGCAAATATTGCTTACAAGAGAAATTATCTGAGATTAAATGTAATTCCATCACTGGAAAAAATTAATCCTCTTGTAAAAGATGCACTTAATACTCTTTCTTCAATTGCCAAAAGCGATAATGATATAATTGAAGAATATTTAACACCCATAAGAGATAAGGTATTGAGTGATGGAAAGATAAATCCTATAGAATACAGAGTTCTTTCTAAATCTGTAAAAATGCGTCTTTTGCATGAATTCATACAGTCACTTGATTTGGATTACGATTATAGGAAAATCACAGAGATTTATGAGTTTATAGAAGAAAATATAAATCAGCGTAACGGCAGTACTAAATCTCTTGCAACGGCACTATGGCTTTATGCAGATGAAAAAACGATAGAAATAATTCCTTCCCGAAAACAGGAAACCGAAACGGTAAATAATACAGAAATAGAAATTTCTGGAGAGGGTGAATATCAATTTGGAGAAAATACATTTGTTATTCGTAAATATGAAGACAAAGAGCTGTTTGTTTTTCCGGAATCAACTTCAAAGTTTGCATATGTTGATTTCTCAAGAGTAAAATTTCCGCTTTTGTTAAGAACAAGAAAAGACGGTGACGTGATAAGTCCTTTTGGAATGTCGGGTTCAATGAAGCTGAAAAAATATCTTAATTCTAAAGGGGTACCAAGACATAACAGAAATACTCTTATGCTTTTATGTAAAGAGGATGAAGTTCTATGGGCAGTTGGAGTAGGGCTAAGCAGCAAGATTGCTGTTAAAGATAAACCAACCCATGTTGTAGAAGTAATTTAACGGGGGAAAAATGATAACTGAAAAAGATTTAAAGACACTCTTTACAAGCGATGAAATACAAAATGCCATTAAGGAGCTTGGTGTACGTATAAATTCTGACTACGGAGATGACGAACTTTTTCTAATCTGTGTACTAAAAGGGGCTGTAATGTTTACAGTTGATTTATCAAAACATCTGAAAATGCCTGTACATATGGAGTTTATAAGGTTATCAAGCTACGGCTCAGGTTTTGCCTCAACTGGCAAAGTTAATGCTGTGGATATTTCTCTGCCGGATTTGAATGGAAAGAATGTATTAATAGTCGAGGATATTATCGATACCGGACATACGGCAAAATTTTTAATGGACTTTATAAACCACAATTTTAAGGTAAAATCTGTTAAATTCTGTTCGCTTCTTGATAAAAGAGTAAAGCGTGAAGTTGAAATCGACCCGGACTATCACGGTCTGGAAGTTGATGATAAATTCTTAGTCGGGTATGGTTTAGATTATGATGGAGTGTATAGAAATCTTCCTTACATAGGATATGTATAATTTTTTTACGTTATAATAAGTTTATACGTATATTAGGAGTAGAAAATGCATAATATAAGGAAAATTACAGAAAATCTTATATATTTAGGCTGTTCAGACAGAAAACTTTCTTTATTCGAAAGTGCCTATCCAGTAAAAGATGGCATGTCTTATAATTCTTATTTACTAAAGGATGAAAAGACCGTTCTTTTTGATACTGTCGATAAGGTTTGTGCAGAACAATTTTATGAAAATTTGAACAAAGCTTTAGGCAGCAGACATTTAGATTATATTATTGTGCAGCATATGGAACCTGATCACTGCGCACTGCTAGGTGAAGTTATTAAAGTTCATCCGGATTTGAAAATAGTTTGTACACAAAAAACTGTGACAATGATAAAGCAGTTTTTTGATTTTGAAGTCGATTCAAGAGTTCAGGTTGTAAAGGAAGGAGATATCCTCAACACTGGAACTCACGAGTTACAGTTCATCATGGCTCCTATGGTTCATTGGCCGGAAGTTATGATAACTTATGACAAGACAGATAAAATTCTGTTTTCGGCAGATGCATTCGGTACTTTTGGTGCTATAAACGGAAACCTGTTTGATTCAGAGGTTGACTGGGAACGTGACTATCTTGCTGAGGCAAGAAGATATTATACTAATATTGTTGGTAAGTACGGGCTTCAGGTGCAAATGATGCTTAAAAAGGCTGCAGCACTTGATATAAAGATGATTTGTCCTCTTCATGGTTTAATGATAAGAGAAAATATTAATCTTTTGTTGGACAAATATAACAAATGGTCCTTGTATTTACCGGAAGAAAATGGAGTTATGATTGCGTATTCATCTGTTTACGGCGGAACAGAAAGTGCAGTTAGTCTGCTTGCATCAAAACTTGCAGATAGCGGTGTGAGAAATATCAAAATGTTTGATGTTTCAATGACGCATCCGTCTTTTGTGCTTTCTGAAGCGTTTAGATTCTCTCATATTGTTCTTGCAACAACAACTTATAATGCAGGGATTTTTGAGTCAATGGAAACTTTTTTACACATATTAGTTTCACATAATCTGCAGAATAGAAAATATGTTGTTATTCAAAATGGCAGCTGGGCTCCGGCATGCGGGGGGCAAATGAGAGAAATTCTTGAAAAACTCAAAGGAACTGAAATCCTTGATGATTCTATTTGTATAAAATCGACATTGAAGGAAGAACAAATTGAACAGATGGATAATGTTGTAGATACAATAGTAAAATCTCTAAAAATATAGTTTAATGTGTAAATAAGGAGGAATAAATTTATGCAAAAATATGTATGTACAGTATGTCACTATATTTATGATCCGGAAGTTGGCGATCCTGATAATGGTATAGCTCCTGGCACAGCTTTTGAAGATTTACCGTCAGATTGGGTATGTCCACTTTGTGCTGTAGGAAAAGATATGTTTGAAGAAGCATAAAAAAGGCTTGCATATTGCAAGCCTTTTTTATTTTTTTGCAGAATCAAATGCGGGTAAGCCTTTTTTATTAAACCATATTCTTCTAAATAAGGTGTTTTGTTCGTTGAAATAATCTTTTCTTATTCTAATTCCATCAATTGAGTTGAGTGTGGTCTTAATAGTATTTTTTCCTGCTTTAATTATTTTTTCTAGAGGTTTTAGTTTTAACAATCCTGCATAAGTATTGTCTGTTTCAGACGTATTAAAAGAGAATAGTGTTCTGGTGCCAAGCAATTTATTGTTATTGTCATAAACTCGGTGTGTAACTTCTTTTTCAATAGTGTCAATTCCGTTGTTTAATTTTCTTGTAAGCTTAGTCTGTTCTACAACCTTTTTATTTCCACAGCTGTATCTGTTAAATGATTTAATTCGGCTTGCAGTATGCATTCCATCCTTGTTGAGAACTTCTGTTACTGCATTAGTCCCGACTTTCTGAGTATAAACTTTACAGCCGTTAGAAAGTTGTTTTAAAAATCCTGTTTTTTGTATTGTCATACCAATCTCCTTTTACTAAATTCTATTTATGTAACATTTTATATGAAATGTTACATTATAAATGGCTCTATTATGGCTTTATGTATAATACTTTTTATAAAGCAGATTTGTAACAAGTTTGTAACAAAAATTTGAAAAGACGCAAAAAAAATAATGTAGAGGTATTATATAAACATAACATTTCATATAAAATGTTATGTTTAATTTTTATGCTATAATAGAAATAACCCAATAAGTGAGAGGATAATATCATACAAAACGATTATTTGTATAATTATTTTTGTAATGTATAATGATATTGTCTTTTATAATAAATAAGAAAGGAAATTTTGAAAATGAGTTTTGTACCTGTAGTAATTGAACAATCAAGCAGAGGAGAGCGTTCTTTTGATATTTTTTCAAGATTATTAAGAGAAAGAATTATTTTCCTTGGAACTCCTGTAGATGATATGGTTGCTAACTTGATTGTAGCTCAGCTATTATTGTTAGATAGTGAAAATCCGGAAAAAGATATTATGTTATATATCAACTCTCCAGGAGGAAGCGTTACTGCAGGGCTTGCAATATATGATACAATGCAGCACATTAGAGCCGATGTTCAAACAATCTGCTTAGGACAGGCCGCTTCAATGGGCGCATTTCTCCTTTGTTCAGGTGCTAAAGGTAAGAGAATGGCTCTTCCTCATTCAAGAGTACTTATTCACCAGCCTTTAGGCGGTGCTCAAGGTCAGGCAACAGATATTGAAATTCAGGCTCAAGAAATCTTGAGAATTAAAAAGACATTAAATGAAATCATGGCGTCTAATACAGGCCAATCAATTAAAAAGATTGAAAAAGATACTGATAGAGATTATATCATGACTCCTCAGGAAGCTCTTGAGTACGGTATGATTGATAAGGTTATCACAAAAGAGGGTTAGGTGATTTAAGGGGCTTTGCCCCTGTACAGCCCAATTAACAGGAGAAAAATATGTCATCAAACGATAGGCTAAAATGTTCATTTTGCGGTAAAACGCAGGATCAGGTAAAGAAATTAATTGCAGGACCGGATGTATTTATCTGTGATGAATGCGTTGAGTTGTGCAATGAAATATTAGATGAAGAATTTTTTGAAGCTAAAGAAAAGAACGGTGAAAAGCTTGAAAAATCATCAGACGATATTGAAGAAAAAGCAATACCAAAACCTCATGAAATAAAAGCTTATCTGGATCAGCATATAGTAGGTCAGGATGATGCTAAAAAAGTTCTTTCTGTTGCTGTATACAATCACTACAAACGTCTTAAACATAATAAACAGGAAGATACAAATGGTGTAGAAATACAGAAATCAAATATTCTTCTAGTAGGACCTACCGGAAGCGGTAAAACTTTATTGGCGCAAACTCTTGCTAAAATGCTTGATGTTCCGTTTGCTGTTGCAGATGCTACAACTCTTACTGAAGCCGGTTATGTCGGTGATGACGTTGAAAACATTCTTTTGAGATTATATCAAAATGCTGATTATGATGCAAAGAAAGCTGAAAAAGGCATTATCTATATAGATGAAATTGATAAAATTGCCAGAAAATCTGAAAATACATCTATAACAAGAGATGTATCAGGTGAAGGTGTACAGCAGGCTTTATTAAAACTTATTGAAGGTACTCTTTCAAATGTACCTCCTCAGGGCGGAAGAAAACACCCGCAGCAGGAAATGATACAGATTGATACTAGTAACATTCTTTTCATTGTCGGCGGTGCATTTGTAGATTTAGATAAAATTATTGAGCATAGAGTAAAAGATGGTTCTTCAATAGGTTTTGGAAAATCAGCTCCAACACAGGCTGAAAAAGAACAGGCAGCTGCAAGATTGCTAAAAAAATTACAGCCGGAAGATTTGCTTAAATTTGGTTTAATCCCTGAATTTATTGGAAGAATACCTGTTTATGCTGTATTGGATGCTCTTGATGAAGCTACTTTAAAAATGATATTAACAGAACCTAAGAATGCTGTTCTAAAACAGTATCAATGCTTGCTCAAGATGGATGGTGTTGATTTAGAATTTGAACCGGATGCTATTGATTTGATTGCTAAAAAGGCAATTAAGCGTAAAACCGGCGCGAGAGCATTAAGATCTATTGTTGAAGAATTAATGCTTGACGTTATGTATGACATTCCTACAAAGCATGATATAACAAAATTTGTTGTAACAAAAGAAATGGTAGAAAAGCAGGAAGAAGTTGATAATACTGCTGAATTAATCCACCTTCCTCAAAATAATTCTACGGATTTGACTCATAAAACAAGGGCAGAAATTGCATAAAAAAGGAGGACTTTTAGTCCACCTTTTTTTTAGTAGCCGTATTCTTGTAATATCAAGTCAACAACTTCTTTGAA
>ULWS01037007.1_pt1 | contig 31483 bp, 32 predicted proteins | sample 1960591 | NCBI WGS metagenome assembly ULWS01 (sample SAMEA4835818, study PRJEB28245) | human gut metagenome | biome: gut microbiome; material: fecal sample | place: Denmark | collected 2008
AACTTCATTATCCGCGAATCCCGCGCCCATACTGGGACCACCGCATAAAGCAATGCAAGGCTCTCGGGATGAATGCCGTCTGTCTATATGTGTTCTGGAACGCCCACGAGCCGTCGCAGGATAATTTTGACTTCACCGGCCAGAATGATCTGAGGGAGTTTGTCAAGCTCTGCCAGGCCAATGACATGAAGGTGATTCTGCGCCCCGGCCCGTATGTCTGCGCGGAGTGGGAGATGGGCGGACTGCCCTGGTGGCTGCTCAAGAAAAAGGATATACGCCTGCGTGAGTCCGATCCCTGGTTTCTTGAACGTGTAGACAAGTTTCAGAAGGAGGTGGCCGAGCAGGTCGGAGACCTGACCGTAACCGACGGTGGGCCTATCATAATGGTGCAGGTCGAGAATGAATATGGCTCGTATGGCAAGGACAAGGAGTATGTCTCTGAAATCCGCGATATGCTGCGCAGGAATTTCGGCAATGATGTCACGATGTTTCAATGCGACTGGTCCTCGAATTTCCTCGACAACGGACTTGATGACCTGGTATGGACGATGAACTTCGGAACGGGAGCCAACATCGACCAGCAGTTTGCCAAACTGAAAGAGGTGCGTCCCGACAGCCCCCTGATGTGTTCCGAGTTCTGGAGCGGTTGGTTTGACAAATGGGGCGCAAATCATGAGACGCGTCCCTCGGCCGATATGATTGCCGGCATCGATGAGATGTTGTCGAAAGGTATATCATTCAGCCTGTATATGACCCACGGTGGCACAAACTGGGGCCATTGGGCCGGAGCGAATTCCCCCGGCTTCGCTCCCGACGTGACCTCTTACGATTATGACGCACCTATCAGTGAGTCGGGGCAGACCACACCGAAATACTGGGAGTTGCGCAAGACCCTGGCCAAGTATATGGACGGGAAGAAGCAAGCCCCGGTTCCCCCCTCGATAAAACCGGTCGCGATAAAACCGTTCGTGCTGACTGAGGTCGCTCCGCTATGGGACAATCTTCCCGCCCCCAAATCGGATGCCGTTATAAAGACGATGGAGGAGTATGACCAGGGATTCGGCTCGATACTCTACCGTACACGGTTGCCTGAGCTGACAGCCCCGGCGTTGCTGACCGTCAATGACCCGCATGATTTCGCGCAGGTGTTTGTCGACGGGGAATATGTAGGCAAACTTGACCGGCGCAACGGTGAGAAGGAGCTGACATTGCCCCCTTGCCGGAAAGACGCTCGGCTTGACATCCTCGTGGAAGCCATGGGACGTATAAATTTCGGCCGGGCGATAAAGGACTTCAAGGGAATCACCGGCAATGTGACGGTGACGGTGGAGAAAGATGGCCATAAATGGGTCGATGACCTGAGGAACTGGCAGGTGTTCAACATCGAGGACACCTACGAGACCTATGCCGCGATGGATTTCCGGCCTGTCACGGATGAGGATAAGAGCGGTGACCGCATGCCGATGGGTGTCTATCGTGGCAAATTCAATGTCGACAAGCCCTCTGATACTTTCCTTGATTTCGAGACCTGGGGGAAAGGGCTGGTCTATGTCAACGGCCATCCGTTGGGACGTATCTGGGAAATCGGCCCGCAGCAGACCCTGTATATGCCGGGATGCTGGCTCAACAAGGGTGAGAACGAGATACTTGTCTTCGACATCCTCGGGCCGCGTGAGGCGAGAAGCGAGGGATTGAAAGAGCCGAAGCTCGACCATCTGCTTGTCAAGAAACGCCAGACACACCGCGAGGAGGGGCAGGCGCTCGACCTGACTTCTGAAACGCCGGTGGCGTCAGGTGAATTCAAGCCGGGCAACGGCTGGCAGGAGGTGAGATTCGCCGCCCCCGTGCGTGGCCGCTATCTTTGCGTCGAGGCTCTGGATGCAATCGACGGGAAGGATGTCGCCGCAATCGCCGAGATGTATGTTCTGGATGAGAACGGTGAACGTGTTTCCCGCGAGCCGTGGACTGTGATGTATGCCGACAGCGAGGACATGGATGGCGTGAACCGTTCGGCTGACAAGACCTTCGACCTTCAGGAATCGACCTACTGGCAGACCGCGCCCGGGACCCCATTCCCGCATGCCATAGTGATTGACCTCGGGGCGACCCGGAACATCTCGGGATTCCAATACCTGCCCCGTATGGAGTCGGAGGTTCCGGGTGCCATCAAGAGGTACAACATCTATGTCAAGCCTGACAATTTCAAATACTGATTACATAGGCGCTGAATTATAGTCAGATACTGATTATAGGCGGTTCATCTCCGAGTCTGAGGCGGCTTTCCCTTTGTATGCGCTCTTCCTGGGCTGGAAGCTGTAAATGATGTGGAGGGCCAGTCCCCGGTTGTCGTAATTCTGGCGCTTGTCGACATGGATACCGTAGGTGTCCATCGTCCAGTCACTGTTGGCGGTGTTGAATATGTCTGTGGCCGAGAGTTTGACGGTCAGCGATTTGTTGAGGAAAGTTTTGCCGACAGAGGCGTCCATTGTAAACGAAGTGGCGCCGAAACGGTTGGTGTGCATGTCTCCTTGGCTTTGTCCTCTCATATTGGCCGTGATGAGCCATCCGCCGGGCAATGAGAAGGTATTGTCGAAGTAATAGGAGAAGATAGGCTTGTTGTGACTGGTGTTGTCGAGGGTGAGCCATTGACGGTACATGCCGAGGGTGACATTCGGAGTCCAGCGTCTGACTGGCTTGCTCCAGACAAGATACAGGCTGAGGGCTGACACCTCGATGTTTACCGGATGCATCAGAAGCTGGAGATTGTCGGCGGGGTAGGGCTGCTTGACGTAAGCGTAGATGTCAAGGCTGCGCATGAAATCCCCTTGCAGCATGAAGCCGTTCCACATGCCGAACAGCTGTATGTTATGCATCTTCTCATCGCGTAGCGCAGGATTGCCCCCCTCGATTTCATGCAGTCCGACATAACTGAGCGATCCGGTGAGCTGTGAATACGGCGGTTTCACGGTCGCCATCTTGTAGCTCAGGCTCAGCTGTGTCTCCTCATTGAAGGAATATCCAAGCGAGATGTCGGGTGTCGCCAGGTGATGACGGCGGCTGACATTCGGGTCGCGTATGCCGTCTACCTTGAAGTCATAATCGACATATTCATACCTTACCCCTGCGGATAGAGAGAGGTTGCCCAGCATACGCGCCCAGGAGGCGAACAGCGCAGCCGATGTCTGCCGTGCGTCGGTCAGCGAGGAGGGGATGTACTGGCCGACTTGAGGGTTCAGCATCCGGTAGTCAAGAGTGGTGTGGGTGTGGCTGTCCTGTGTGCCGATGGTGAAGTTGCCGTCCCATAACGGGAAATCAAGATAAAGCTTTCCGGCCCATAGGGTTGACTCGCGCCGGTCGGTGGAGTTGACATCTGAGGTTGCGGATTCGGGATAGGTGGTGGCGACCCGGTTGCGGCTTTCCGACTGTCGGAAGTCCCCGTCGAAATGGAGCGTGTACCTGTCGTTGAAGCAGTTCTCGTAATAGACCGAGACAAGGTGACTGTGGGCGCGTATGTTCCGGTCGATATTCCTGAGCAGGGGAGGATTGCTGTCAAACCATTCCGTGCCGTGGTTTGAGAAGTCTCCATGTTCGGGATTGTACCGGTAATATGCGCCGAAAGATTGCGAGTCTTTCGCATAGTTGAATCCACCCTTTATGACCCCGGTTGTTGTAGGGTTGGTGTTTTTCTGGCTTCCACCCACAACAGTCTCCTTCCCCTCATAAAGCAGGGCGTTTGTCGTTACCCCCTTGACGAGCGAATTGTAATGGTTGACACTCGCGTTGAGAAAGATTTCCCACGCGCCGATGCGGTAGTTCCCACCGAGATAATCCATAACCGACCATTTGCGTCTCCGCTCTATCAGGAACTGGTCGGTGACTGACAATCCCTGGATGAAGTCTCGCCTTGTCGTGATTTTCAGCACAGCTCCGGTGGTGCTGGCATATGCCGCGCCGGGAGCCATCAGCAATTCTACCTTTTTGAGATTGGTCGAACGTATCTGGCGTAGTTCCTCGGGGTCACGCATAGGGCGCCCGTCGATATAGATTTCGATGTCGTTCTTGCCGATGACGCTTACATTGTTGTCGTCGACCTTTATCATCGGCAACTGGGCAAGCACGTCGAGCGCGTTGCCGAGGTCGGCGAGGTTCGAGCCGGGGATGGTGGATACAAGTGTGGAGCCGACAAGTCTGGTGGCGGGTTGTTTGGCTGTGACCACTATCTCCTGTAACTCGCGGGACAGGCTGTCGGTCGGTTCATCGTTGCTGGCCGATACGGTTGTGACAGAGAGTGTGGCGGTCAGGATGGAAATTATTTTCTTGACTTTCATATGAGTGATTTTTTGATGCAAAATTACTCATATGAATCCCCGAAATCCAAAATAAAAGTCTGACCGCTTAATCTGTAATCTGTTGATAATATGGGTAATATATGGTGGACTTCCGGAAAAGTCTGACCGCATGGAAAACCGGCTCAGAAAACATCCATAATCTCGGGACAGGATGGGGCCACCGACTCCTTGACGCGTGATTTCAGCCTTGATTTCCGCTTGTAGATTACCTCCACCGATTCGTCGAGAAGAAGGCTGATTGTTCGTGTCGACAAGCCGCTCGCGAGATATACCAGAAGCCGGTAATCCTCCGGTTTGATGTCGGGATAATGCTCCTTGACCGAAAGGAGGAGATTGTCGCGACAATCATTGACCGCCTGCTCCATTCTGGAGAAAGAGTCGGTGCGCACCGACTCGATTTCCCCCTTCACCTTGTCGATGATTGCCTTCCGCTCGGTCTTGGTACCCTGCGATTCATAGTAGGTCTGACAGAGAGTATCGATAAGGACAAAGCGGTCTTCAAGCAAACCATGCAGTTTTGATTGAAGCCGGTCCACATCACCACGGCTGACATCTATCCGGGATTTAAGTCCGGAGGCTTCCGCCATAAGAGCCTCGTTACGGAGAGCCTGCAATCTCATCCGCTGACGCATCCAGAGGATTATCCCGGCGGCGACAAGCAACGCTATCACACCTATCGTGGTGTGGAGCTGACGTGTGGCGCGTTCTTTGTATAGAAAGAACTCCTTCTCTTTCTGGAGGTAGAGGGCTGTCGCGAGCGCGTCGGAGTCCTCGCCGCACATAATCAGGGCTTTCAGCCGTGACGCTTTATGGAACTCGTCATCCAGGTTATGGCGGCCATAGTAGTCGATGGCGATGTTGACGATGGTGTCGGTCGGGGCGGAGACCCTGTTGACCACCATGGCCTCACTGTAAAGCAGCGCCCACCGTGCTATGATGGCGGAGTCATCAAACTCCGACACATCCACCTCATTGAGTTTGGAGAGGGCAGCCGATGGGTCGCTCTGCATGAGACGCTGGGCCTCATCGAGTGCCTTGGGATTGGAACCCGAAAAACTGCAGCCGGTGACCACCAGCAGGATTATTATGAACAACAGATTGCGCATACCGCAAAATTACGAAAAAACCTGAAACAATGAGCATTTTATTGCTGGCCGACCGAAAGAATGTATCCTTTTTTCTTTATGGAGGTGATGTTGACCCCCGGGTCAGTCAAAAGCCGACGGATATATGTTATCTGCACATTCAGGGCCAGTGAGTTGGAATAACTCGCGTCTCCCCATATACGGCCAAGGATGGTGTCCCGTTCGACCGGATTCCCCATATTCTCGGCAAGCATAAGCAATATCTCTGTCTGGCGCACGGAGAGTGAATGGGTCTCGCCTTTGTAAGTCAGAGAGGAGAGGTTGGGGCGGAACAGGGTGTCACCTAATTGATATTCGACATACTGATTCACAGTCATGCTCTCGAACCGCTCGTTGATTTTCGCGATCAGTTCCTCGGGATAAAACGGCTTGGGGATATAATCGTTCCCTTTGAGGGAAAAGCCGTGCAGGCGGTCAACCTTGTCCGTGCGGTCGGTCAGGAAGAAGATTATCACCCTCTTGTCAGTCTGCCTGATGATACGCGCCATCTCGAACCCGTCGAGTTCAGGCATGTTTATGTCAAGCAGAATCAAGTCGGGACGGCATTCCCGGTATATCTCCAGCCCTACTTTCCCGTTGCTGGCATATATTACCTCATATCCCTCAGCCTCGATGAAATGCTTGAGGAGCATAGAGTTCCTGATGTCGTCGTCGACCAGAAGTATTTTGATTGGCTTTGTCATTGCGGCAGTCTTATTGTGAAACATGTGCCTTCCCCCTCCACGCTTTTTACGGTTATCTCCCCTCCGTGGGCATCGACGAGCAATCTCACATAGGCGAGTCCAAGCCCCATTCCCGGTTGTTCGCCTGCGGAAGCTTTTCCCCGGTAGAACCTCTTGAATATGTGCCTGATGTCTCCGGCTGAAATGCCTGAGCCGTTATCGCTGACAGCAATCTCTACATACCCGTCGATTCCGGAGGCTGTGGCGGTTATCTCCACCGACCGGCCGGAATATTTCACGGCGTTCTCCACCAGATTGTTCAGGATATTGTAAAGATGAGAGCGGTCAGCGGATACCTCGATTGTCATGTCGATGTCGTTTCTGATGACAACGGTCTTTTCCGGCGGCAGCAGTGTCGCGTCCGCGACAGCCCGGAAAAGGTCATGGAGATTGATGGTCTGTATGTTCAGCGGGATTTGCTCCACATTGTTGAAGGTTATATCCCTCAGTTTCGAGAAATAGGCTGAAAGATTGTCGAGGGAGGTCCTTGTCTCCGACAGTATTTCCTTTTTGATGGACGGGTCTTCCATCATCCGCTCATTGTCAAGGCCGGAGACACACATCTTCAGTGTGGAGATGGGGCGTTTCAGCTCATGTATCATGGTGGTGATGAAGCTGTTGCGCATATTGTCAAGGCGGGAGAATTTCAATATCGTGGCAAACTGCAACACAAGGCAGACTATAAGGAACATTGACAGCAACGCCACGATAATCAGGCTTCCGAGCATTTCGTGGAATATCCTGGCCACGGGGAGGTGGCAGGTCACCACGACGCTTTTCCTCTCAAGTTCGGAATATGGAACGGAAACTTTTATCGTCGGGTCGAACACCGACGCGTGGCGCAAGACGGTCGGTTCCCACATGATGCTGTCGGTGACAGTCAGCTTCGTCTCCGAAGCCAGTCCTCGGAGGTTGAACGCCGAATCGGCCTCCTCGGCTCTCAACGGGTATGCAAATTCCGCATCGACGTTTTTGAACGCGCCCCATATGGCCGCGTCCGATGGCGCGTTGCTCGCGTCAAAAATCTTCTCCTGAGCGTCGACAAGTGTGGAGTCTTCCAATAGCAGACGGGCCACACGAATCTGCTCTTCCGATGTCAGGGGGCGGTTCTCTTTGATTCCGAGTAATTCATGCGCGTAATATTTCTGGGTGGAGACGACGGCGACAGTCACCTGCGAGCCGACACTGTCATAAGAATGGTTCAGACTGTATTTCGACTGCAGGGTGCGTGTCCGTCCGTCTGAGTCGGGCTGTTCCTGTCGGCTCTGGTTCAGCTCTGTCACGGTCTGCCGGATGGTTTTGTATGCAGATGCCTCATATTCGGAGAGTGAGAACTCATATCTGCCATACAGCCAGTAGACCTGCATGCCGAGAAATGACAGTATCGCGATTATGGTGATTATATAAAGGGCTTTTATACGTTTTTCCATGGCGCAAAATTAGGAAAATTTCATCAACGGAGTCTGCTGTCAGTCAGCATATCTGACGGGGAGTAATAATTTAGTAATAATTCCATAATGATTGAGTAATGATTGTTTTCGGTCTGACCGGCATGGCGTTGATAACTTTGCGGCAGAAATCAAAATCTGACCGATATGAAAAAAATTCTGACTTTTATCAGCATCATCGTATTGCTTGTGGCCGTCGCCGATGGCCGAACCATCCGTCGCACTTTGAGCATCCTGCCCAATTCTGTCCCCGAGACCGAGACCCTCGCCAACGAGACAATGGAGTTTGTCTATGATTATCGCTGCTGTGTGGACACCACCGGCTTGCTTGAAGACAATATTTCAGGCGACAAGATGCTCTTGCAGATTGGGCCGGACGGTTTGTCGAAGTTCTCCAGCTACAAGAACCTCACTGTCGATTCCATAATAATGCGTTCGAGCCACGAACAGATCGTTGACGCGGCGATTGAGGGGAAGCTCAGCACCGGTGAGTTCTTGACAATCTACAAGAATTTTCCAGCCGGAAAACTTACCCACACCGAGAAAATCTGCCAGGACTGGTTCCGCTATCAGGAGGATATGCCGCAGTTGGATTGGGAGCTGACAGATTCGGTCACTACCATTTCAGGCTATGAGTGCCACGGCGCGAGATGCAACTTCCGAGGCCGTGAATGGTGGGTTTTCTATACCGAGGATATACCTCTTTCCGACGGTCCATGGAAACTATACGGGTTGCCCGGCCTGATAATGAAGGCCACGGATGAAAAGGGGCATTACACTTTCGAGTGTATCGGCATCAAGTCGAGGGCTGACCGGCCAATCACGGTATACAAAGTGCCTTTCAATGAGGTGAGCCGCCGTGACTATTATGACACACGCCATCGCTATGAGGTGAATCCATATGCCTATTATGAGGCGACGACGGGAAACCATGTCACAGTCACCGATGAAGCGGGGAATCCGACACTTGATGCCTACGACCCGATCGAGCTGCAGTTTGATTACCTTGAGCTTGACTGGAACAAATGACACGATACAGCTTTTTCATACTTTGTATTCTTCTCGGTCTGCTGCCGGTGATGGCGGCAGACCGGGGGGAATTGCGCGGGCTGGTGAAGGATGGGGTGACAGGTGAACCTGTCGCGGGGGCGATAGTGAAGGGCAACGGCTCGTTCACCACCACTGACAGTGATGGCCGTTTCCTGTTGCCGTTCAAGGCCGCGACAGACTCGGTGTCGTTCAGATGTCTGGGTTACCGGACGCTGACGTTGTCTGTGTCAGCCAATCTGTCGGAGGTATGTCTCATTCAGCAGGCCACACAACTTAAAGATGTGATAGTGGAGGCTCCTGACATATATGCCAGAGGAGACACTCTTGTGTTCAATGTCGCCCGGTATGCCAACGCCAAGGATAATGCGATCATAGATGTCATCAAGCGTCTTCCGGGCATAAAGGTGAAGGAGGACGGCACCATCGAGTATCAGGGGAAACCGATAAACAGGTTTTATCTTGACGGGAATGATTTCATCGGTGGGCAGTATGGACTGGCCACAAACAACATATCCTATAAGGATGTGAAATCGGTGGAGGTGATGGAGAACCATCAGCCGGTCAAGGCTCTCGAAGGGATTGAATTTCCGGAGGAGGCGGGGATAAATCTGAAATTGAAGGATGATGCCCGTAGCCGCTGGTTGGGTGTCGCCCAGGGGGCTGCCGGTGTCGAACCGTTCCTTTACGACGGGTCGCTGTTCACGATGCGGATGGCCCCGAAAATGCAGAATATGTTCACCCTGAAAGCCGACAACACGGGATGGAACCCCGCAGGCGAGATTCTTGACCATGATGTGGACATGATGTTCAGGGCTGATTATGCGGAGTCATTATGGCCGGAGTATATTTCGGCCGACATAGTCAACGCGCCCCTGTCTGAGAAACGTACCCGCGACAACTTGTCGTGGCTTGCAAACGGGATTACCGCATGGCGGTCGGGTGACACGTCGATGCGGCTCAAACTCGACTATATGGGTGACCGTCTTGACTACAATTCAGGGGTGACGACAGATTATTTCAGTCAACAGATACCCACATTTGTACAAAACAACAGTCAACGCATCCAGACCCATGATCTTTCGGCCCAGTTTTACAGCGAGACCAACAAACGGGGATATTACTTGAAAGAGAAACTGACCCTTGGAGGGGAATGGGGAAAATCAAATTCCGCCATAACCGGTTCGTCAGACATCACTCAGTTGGTTGATAGGAAGAGCCTGTCGGTATGCAACGACCTCAAACTGGTGAAACGCAACGAAAAGAGGCTGTTCACACTCATTTCGCGCAACTCTTTCGGACATCATCCCGATTGCCTGAACGTTGCGGGAGATGAGAATGCCACACAGGGTCTCACAACCACAGAATTCAGAAGCACCACTGAAACACGGGCCGGGAAACTGAGCCGGTTCTGGAAATACTATCTTACCTCCGCCTTGGACCTGGATTATCATCGTATGCGGAGTGATTTGTCCAGGATGGGGAGATTTGACAACATCGTCTCTAATATCGCTTTCCTCTCTGATGTCTCGGCGACTCCGCAAGTCGATTATGAAAGGAATGGATGGAGGGCCTCCCTGCATATGCCATTGAAATGGCTCCACTATAATGTCGGAGGAAGTCACGATTATGTGAACATGTCGCCACAGTTGGGTGTCAGGCGGCAACTCACGGCCAAATCCGAACTGTCGGGGATGGTGACATATGCCGTCAGTTCGCCACAGCCCTATTTGAATATTTACACTCCGGTATTGGCTGATTACCGCAATCTGTTTATCGCGTCCAATCCCGACAAATATTCTCAGTATGTGAAGGTGTCGTTTTCTTACCGATACCGCAATCCGATGAAGTCGCTGTTTGTCAATCTGTCGGCGGGTTATGGGTATCGGCGCAGTTCCATAATGTCCAATCAGCTGTTTGTGGGGGATTTGATAATCTCAACCTATGCCGACCGGCTTTACGGAAGTGATAACTGGTATATGAAGGGTGGGCTCAGCAAGGGACTCGGCCACAGCAAAATGGTTGTGGGGGTGGAGGGTAGTGTCTCGCTCGCGTCAGCCTCATCGATGCGTGAAAGCTCGGTTGTCCCTTTCAGTCAGGCGACAGCCCAGCTGAAACCATATTTCAAGGGGAGCATTCTCAGGTGGCTCTCGGCAAACTATGAGGGGAGTTATGGATTCTCAAGGCTCGACATAAACAATGACCGGAGCAGTTACCATACTTTACATCAGAATCTTTTCGCGACGATTATTCCGAATGACCATATTCAGTTCACCCTCGGCGCGGAGCATTTCCTCACACATTTCCCGGAAGGGAACCACGCTGCCCTGATATTGCTTGACGCATCGGCTGTCGGCAGGCTCAACGACAAAGTGAGACTGACCCTCACCGCAAACAACATTCTTGACCAACGCAGTTACAAGTATGTGAATTACGGCACACTCTCCCGCTCGGAACATGTCTTCAATATCAGGCGCCGCTCAATCCTTCTCTCCCTTCAATACCGTTTCTGACATGCGGTCATTCTATAATGAGACTATCATAGATGCGGCGGTGTCGTCGGCAACTTTGTCCCCTTTGGTCTGGCGGATGATTTCGATGGCGAACGGCAAGGTTGTGCCGGGGCCTTCAGAAGTGACCAGATTCGGGGCGGTCACGACTTTTTTCTCGACATATTCACCTCCGTTGGCGTTGATTTGATTTCCTAAACCGGGATAGCATGTCGCCTTTTTGCCTTTCAGAATCCCCAAGGGGGCGAGAACCACAGCCGGTCCGGCGCAAATCGACGCTATGCGGCCGCCTTTGTTGAAATGTTCGAGCAGCATCCGGGAGACGGTCTCGGATGCGTGGAGGTTGGGAGCCCCGGGTACACCTCCGGGCACGATAAGCCAGTCGGCATCACTGATATCGATGTCAGAAATCAGTGAATCGGCAACGATTGTCTGGCCGGTGGCACCTTTGATTTGGAGGGTGGAATCGACGGCCACCGCCACAACGGGGATTTCAGCCCGGCGGAGCGCGTCGATGGTCGCCATCGCCTCGATTTCCTCAACCCCTGGGGCGAGGAAGATATAAGATTGTTTCGCTTTTATAGTCATAGCGCAAAATGACAAGATTGCCACAAGGGCCAATCTTCTTAATGAGAACATATCCTTATCGATTTATACACAATGATAAAACACCCGTCGTCCCCCAGACAGTTCTATTTTCATTCACATAGATGACATACTCGTCCATCATCTTACGGGCGCGTACTTCGCCCAAAGGAGCAAGTGTCTCACAGACGGATTCTATGAATTCAGTGGTACAGGCCATGATGTTTACGCGGGGGGAAACAGTGAGCAGAAACCTTGTTTGTTGAACTGATAATACATCTCGATACGTTCCGGAGAGTCATTCTCAAGAAGCAGAAGCAATTCCCGCGTGAATTCAAGCACGCCAGAACCGTTGGCTGTCACGACACCGCCGTCTGAGACGGCCTGCTGATGAAGGTAGCCAGCCGGGTTGGTATAGTTCTCTGCGCCCCATATTTTCAGCTGGCTGATTCCATTTCCGGTATGTTTTATGTCGTTTAGGAATCTATTTTTTGCCAGGAAGGAAGCACCATTGCAGATTGCTCCGACAATTTTTCCGCTCTTGATGGCTTTCTCCACAACCGGCACCACGCTTTCCGCGGCTGGGGTCAACCAGCCGTAACCACCAATAAGCACCAGCGCCGCATAATCGTCAGGCATATCCCCGAAAGTATAGTCGGGAATGACTTTGAACCCTCCCATGGCAGCCACCGGTTCGCGAGACTCCGCCACAATCTTGTTGACATATTTCGGATTTGGTTTTAGCTGTTGCTCGTCACTGCTGACGGCTTCCATCAGATATACCATTTCATGGGCGGCAAAATCCGGCAAAAGTATGTAAAGTATTTCGTTGCTCATATTTACTAATTAAACTTAGTGATGAAATCATAGAGAAGAGGGAGGTGTTTGGCAAATCGGGTAATTTTTTTGTGAAAAAAATGTGCCCTTATATCCGCTTTGACATTTTCAAACAAGCTGGTTGTTTGCTTATAAGCAGGAAGGATTTGCTGCTCAGCCTCAGAGATTACAGTGACCACCTCCCTTATGGAGTCGAAAGCTTCCTCTAAGTTTCGATTGCTTAACTTGCATACTATCTGTTCAATTTCATCATCCTCGTTCCAGATAAATACCACAAGGCAAGGTAAGTCTTGGGATTCCTCCAATGAAAACACCTCAAGAAATTTTCTGTTTTCATTAGGTTCGACCCAGGTTTGAACCATCATTTGGAATGAACCAGGCATAGAGGAGTATGGGATTCGATAACGTCCCGAGGCTAAAGGCTTTACCGCAAATATCGGCCATCTGGGACCAGATATCTCGTCTAACTCATTCCAAAAGGCAGCATCCTCTAAGGTTTTTACGATATATGAATGACGACGAGTATACATTATAAAGCCGAAAATGCGGGATTTAGCAGAATCGCATTTTAACCTCAGTGCGGTTAATCCGAATTCTTCTTCAAGGGGGAACATACGTTGCTGTTTAACGGTTGCTGATTCAAAAGCAAAGATAATAAAACTAATGCATTCTACACCGCATAGCCTACGGAAATTCCTCGGAATGCACCACCACATCGGCTTCGAGCAAATCCCGTAACAGATGATGCCAACCGTTAGTATCAGATAGATACAGTATCCTCAAAACATACAAATTGGAAGGGCTTCTCAATGCCCGCTGGCCACTGGGCGCATATCTCTTGCCAAGTCCAAAATAAAGGTTGAGTAATTGAGTCTGTAAGAAATTCTTTGCAAAAGCAAGAGATATCGTTATTAGTGGATGGATTCTTCGCGTCGGTAATAAATATTACCTTTTTTGATTCCGAGTCTTCGCGTATGATATTGCGAATCAACTGATAATACTGAATGCAATCCTTCTCACTCAGCGATTTTTTGGTGATTTCAGAAATTCGATTCTCAGGGCGCGTGAGCATTGTCCGTCAATATTTCCCTCGTGATATGTGTTCATATCTTCGGGCGTGACTGGGTAACGCTCATATCTGTCGGCGTCCCATTGGCGCATAAGATACTCGCTTTTAAGCCACGATGTAATCACAGCGGCATCTGAAGGTTGATATGAACGTAATGTGAGGCTCATTTGCGTTTGGCGATAGGGATTCTAAGAACGGTTTTCATCTTTTCGGGACTGCATTTTCTCGGATCAGAAAGATATATCTCATGGTGGCGGCGACTCGGTGTAATATCCTTTAAGTAACCGTTTGATTCAATATACCTGTCAATAGCATCAAGAGACATCGACTCTGTGTCATATGGCCCGGTATGCATGATTTGCGAACATAGACCTTCCTCAAAACTCATATGGTAAAGAGAGGAGCAATCAAGTCCTTTTTTACGGCACACCTCTCTTTTGGCCCATCCCACGTCATCATCCTCCACAAAATCGGGAACACGTATCATTGCAATCCATCGGAACGCAGACTTGTCTGTGAAATCATCTGTGATGGTATTGTCAGTCCACCATAGACCCTCAAGTGGAGGTACGACGTATTCAAAGAAACCATCGATACGGTAATCTGTCTTGTAACTCATTTTCAGAGCATAAGCCACAGGATAAAGAATGCCTAAAGCCTGCTGGTATTCTCCGTCCGGCTCATTAGGGTTTCCATTGCCATTGACAGCGATAAACTTCATCTCAGGCACTTCCACGATAGTTGGAGTAGCCTTAGGCATATACATCCCCTTGTATTCTTTCTTGTAGTCAAACGCCATTTCTGAACTTTTTACCGTTATAATTCTGTTTTACCTCGTCGATTGACTTGCCGCCAATGCCAAAGTTCTCATCCGGCAACTCCTTTATGGCAACAGTGAAAAACTGCTCCGGGATATGGGTTATCTCGGAGGTCGTGGCTGTAAGACTCTTAATCAACTGTTGTTTCTGTTCTGCGGTCAACTGCCCGATTTCTATTGATATATACGGCATACAATTAATTGTTTTGAATATTTCTGTTATTCAGATATCTGCTTATCCCCATTGCAGTCCATCCGATAATCAAATAGACAGAGGCATATATGATAAACCATACTTCCTTGATGTCGAAGAATAGCCACGTTCCGGCAAGAAAAGCAACGGACGATACCAAGGGTAGATTCCACATCCGGCGTATATCTCTGCCGCAACGGAATCCAAGTATGGCGGAATATATCGGATTGACAATGAAGAACAATATCATGCACAATGCCATTCCCGAACATTCCGAAGCAAGTCCGGCCACAGCAAACGGAAACACGAACAACACCGCAACAGTAACGGCAATCCAAGTTGTGATTACTTTGCGACTTTCCATAGCAGCTTACAGTTATATAGCCAGACAATCTAACTATTCAATTTTTCCAGCGTTTGAGATGCGGGAAGAATTGGCGCATTTGCTCTTTCATCTGCTCGACTGTAAGATTCTGACCGGAGTTTTTGTTTATCTCGTCGGTGAACTGGGCGCAGTGGTCTATCATCTGCTCCATAGTCATATCCTGCGTGAACTTGCCGTCCTTGTAACAGTAGATACAGTAATCTTCGTTGGGCGTGTCATCAGCATTCGTACCGAGGATTTCACTTGTGAGAGGAATTCCGCAGCTCTGACAGAATTTCATTTCCATTGTTTTTTCTTTTTGCCCATCAGTCCGACAGGGCGATTCGTAAATACAAAAGCGCGGACTGCCAATGCAGCATTCTAAGTCGAAAGTCGTAGGAAACCTAAATGCACGAATGTAGTATGGCAGCCCATGCTGTATGCGTGAGAACCACTATACTATCCTTCTGCAGTGTCTTGAATTTCCTACGTTCTCGACTTACAAGAGAGCATACCGCTTCTTATTTCTAAAATGTCATAGGCAGTTTTTACTATATGCCTATATTTGTGTCAACCCTACCGCAAAGTTACGAAATTATTATGAGATTTTAACGGTTAAACGTGGTGATCTGGCGGAATTTTGGCTGAGGTCACCACATTTTTACAGTCTGATTTACAGTCTGATGATGGTTTAAGTCTGTTAAAGTTTGGGGTTATGGAGCGGTGACGTGGGGTTGAATGATGCTGAATGATTTTTAATAGATATAATTTGTGTGCTGATTATCAGTATATTAACCAATCGCAATAAAAATACGCGCCTGTTGCGACAAGCATAATGTACAATGATACAGCACGTTAGTATGGGTGTGGATGAATAAAAGACCGCTAACTTATTGAGAATTAGCTGCCTTTTGTGGTGCCACCAGCACCATTTTTAGTGAATTGTGATGAATCGTAGCGAATGACTCTAAATGCTATTGCGCTATATATCAACGGAATTAAACTGAACTGAATTTGTTTCCGAGTGTTAATATTCAAGAATTATAGGTAACTTTATAGGTAACTTTTGAAAAAGTTCCCTATCTTTGCAGTCGGGGAATCGAACTTGTGGAGATTCCGGACTTAACGCATTAAAGTTACTTATAAAAGTTACCTATTGAGTTATTTCTAAAATTACATACTATTATGGCAAAGACTCTCTCCAGATTCTATCTGCTCAAAAAAGACGAGAACAAGGATAAGGCAACCCTTTTCGTAAGGGTACAAGACCCCATACGCAAAATTGATGTCCAGTTTACCACTCGGCTCCGAGTGTCGGTGCCGGAGTGGAAAGTAGCTGTGTCGAGCGAGGACGCATTGGCACGGCATCGCAAGGAGTATCCGAAACTGCATGACAAGCTCGGTCGCATCGAGGTAATGCTCAAACGCGAGATGGAGGCACCTGAATTTGACCGCGAAAAAGTCAAGCATGAGATAATGGCTATCGCAGACCCGGAGAAATCAGAGATTGTGCGCCGTCAGCAGGAGGCTGAAACTATTGCAAGGGAACGAGAAGAACAGCAGCAACGGGAAGAAGCGGAAAAAGCTCGCATAGCCGCTGAAACTGAACGCGCGAATATCTGGAATTTTCTTGACCATTTTGTCGAGGAGATAAAATCCGGCAAACGACTGAACGGCAACAACCGCTATACCGCCGGGAGCTGCAAGGCATGGAGCAGTTTCCGAAAACTCTATAACGGCTTCGATCCGCGCCACAGGTTGACATGGACGAATGTTGACCGTGCGTTGGTAACGAAGTTCCTCGACCATCTTCAGAAACTTGACTACATGGGCAGCTCTGTCAACAAGTATCTTGTATCCTTCCGCGCTATGGTGGGCTACGCATACGAGGACGGACTACACAATAATGACCGTGCGTTGAGCTGTTTCTCCAAACGTAAGGTTGAGGAAAGCGACAAGGCTGTCGAAATCTATCTTACCGAAACTGAGCTACAGGCATTATCCGAGATGGAATTGACAGGGCTTAAAGACCAAGTGCGGGATATTTTCCTCGTCGGTTGCTATACCTGTCAGCGTGTCAGCGACTATAACAATATCCAGCCGGAGGACTTCACTACAACGGCAAAAGGCACACCTATTATCCGCCTTGTCCAGCAAAAGACCCGCAACGAGGTGAAGATTCCGATAATGAATCCTAACCTCGAAGCCATCTGCAAGAAATACGAGTATAATCTCCCCTCGGTGGTTGACCAGATTCTGAACCGTTACATAAAGGAGATACTGAAAGACCTCTCCGAGAAGGTGCCGACACTTGCAGTCAAAGTACCGACAAAACTCACGATGAAGCAGAAGGAAAAAGAGAAAGCCGGAGAACTGACGGTAGAGCGCAACGACAAAGGGGAAGTGATGATGCCCCGCTACGATTGCGTCACTACCCACACCGCCCGGCGCAGTGGCATTACCAATATGTACCTCTCCCACAAATTCACCATCGTACAGATGATGCACGTCAGCGGACACAAAACGCAAAAGACCTTCATGGACTACATCAAGCTATCTTCTGACGAAATCGCCGATGAGATTGATGCAATCATCAACGGAGCAAAAGAAGAAGTGTTCTAAAAGACTTGATGCCTGACTGGTAGCCCGACTTGTGCGTCTTGCATAAATCAGTCCCCGATGAAGTGGATTAAGATATTTTTCTTTTGCCCAGTCCTATATGTAGGTTTGGTTTATCGGGCATATATAAAGCCCGAACCAAACTAATCCGACGTCAATCATCCATGACGGTGCCAAATGTGGCTAAAAATATATCATTTGGCTATGTGACGTAAGTAAATATCGTTGTCGTACCCTTGAATATTGAGCCCAGTTGTATCGGAGCTACTTACATCGTGTAGCCAAATATGATGTAGAAATATTGGATTTGGCTGTGCGATGTAAGAATCTTTTTGTATCTTTGCAGTCTAAATTATATCTTATATGCTGATAGGAAGAGAGAAAGAGATACAAGAACTGCGACAGGCCTACGATTCAGACGAGTCTAAGTTTGTCGCTGTATTTGGACGCCGTAGAATTGGTAAGACCTATCTGGTCAGGGAGGTCTTTCAAGATAACTTTGCATTTACTTATTCCGGAATGGCGCAAGCTTCTACAAAGGAGCAGTTGCAACGATTCTATTTAACTCTAAAGAGTCAAGGATTCAAGGGAGGCTCATACCCGAATAACTGGATTGAGGCATTCTACATGTTAGAGCAGTATCTTGAAGGATTACCAGAAGGAAAAAAGGTAGTCTTTTTGGATGAATTGCCGTGGATGGATGGTCCAAAATCAAGTTTTATGCCTGCTTTTGAGAACTTTTGGAATGCTTGGGCTTCAGCTCGAAAAGATATTCTCCTTATAGTGTGTGGCTCTGCAACATCATGGATGGTGAAAAAGATACTCAAAAACAGAGGAGGTCTGCATAATCGTCTTAATAATCAGATTCATCTCCAGCCATTTAATCTGCATGAATGTGAATTATATGCAAAGAGCATCAATTTGCCTTTGGAACGACAAGAGATAATGGAGGCATATATGGTGTTTGGTGGTATTCCCTTTTATTGGTCTCTTCTAAACAAGTCGCTCAGTCTTCCCCAGAACATTGACACATTGCTGTTCGGCAGAACACCAAAATTGGGAAATGAGTTTAAGGAATTATACTCATCGCTTTTTAAGCAGCCGGAGCCGTATCTGGATATAATAACAGCTTTGGCCAAAAAGAAGATTGGAATGACACGTGAAGAGATAATTGCAAATTCCAACCTCGCCACAAACGGTCAACTCACAAAACATCTTGAGGATTTGGAAAACTGCGGTTTTATCCGACGTTACCAGGCTATTGGCTCTAAGACAAAGAATGCCCTCTATCAGCTTATTGATAACTTCACGCTGTTCTACTTCAAATTTATGGAAGGTCGCAAGAATACGGATGCCAATTATTGGTCGAAGATACAGATGACTTCCGTCTTTAACTCATGGAGTGGACTGGCTTTCGAGAGGGTCTGTCTCATGCACTCCGAACAGATAAAAAAGGCTCTTGGAATAAGCGGTGTAATCACAAATGAGTACTCATGGCGAACCGCTGCTAATGACGAACATCCCGGAGCACAGATTGACCTGTTGATTGACCGAAGCGACAAAGTGATTAATCTTTGTGAGATTAAATATTCCGACAATCCTTATACCATTGATAAGAAATATATGGAGAACCTGCGTAATAAAGTAGCTTTGTTTCGCCAGATCACAAAGACACGCAAAGGAATCGCCCTGACAATGATAACAAGTTCCGGACTTGTGAAGAACTCCTATTCGATGAATAATATCCATTCGCAAATAACCGCCGATGACTTGTTTGTGGACGCATAAACTCCATAAGTTGCCGACAAATCAGCAGGATCATTAGGAACGAAAGACTGAGCATTACTGTTTTTATTTTGCCCAGTCGTATATGTAGGATTAGTTTATCGGGCATATATAAAACCCGAACTGAATTATGTTGTTATAAAAGATGGTGATTGAGGGGAAATTATATCCTTTGCAATTACTGTGGTAGACTACGGATATTCTATAAAATTTTGTCATTTGAAAATATTTTCGTAATTTCGCAGTATCCATTATTGGGTTTATTATGATGGGACTTGAGAATAAGACTATTTGGGCTCAGAATGAGGGGCTCCTTCCTATAAAACTTGACCCCACAACTGGAGCCGAGAAATATATTATGCTCAATGGTGGACTACATGATTTTTGTATAGATTTTTCGAGAGAAGACTTGTCTAAGGAAGATTCATTTTCTGCAGCGTGGTCAACAAATACAAAAAACTATATTTCAATTAAGGACAATTTTGTACATGTATTCAATTGGGTTTTGGATAGCCATTCAAAACTACCTATTGATGTCGTTCAGAAAAAATTTGATCAATTTATAGGCATTTTAAAGCAGAATACATATAAAACAGACGAAGATATAACTCCGTATGTTTTAAATTATTTTCGACAAATGCGCAATCTAACTTGTGAATCTCACGAGCCCATAGAAGCGTTAGGATTACTATATAAATTATTGATATCAATTAATCAGGATATAAAAACCATCGATAGTAATGAATGGGATATTCCGGATGTTGTTTTGCCAAACCAATTTGAAGAATTTGTCAATTCTTTTAAATTCGGAGTGCGAGGCATAATACCTAATTTAGATTATATATTAAGGCATTGTTCTGGCCCAATTTTTCAAGAAGCGCATCGAGAAGTATCTTTTTTTAATCCTCAACGAGATTTGTTTGGAGGAGTCTCGTCTCAATTATCTTTCGCAACACCACGAGATGCCTATTCAAGCATCCATTATACTCCTCAGTATATTGCTAGAAGCATTGTTGAGAATGTTATTTCTCAATTGGATTTAAATAAGCCATTTTTGAGGATTCTTGATCCAGCTTGTGGGTCAGGGGCATTTCTTGTTGAAATTCTAAAACAATTAAGAGAACTCGATTATAAGGGGCAATTGAATATTGAAGGATGGGATATTTCTCAAAGTGCCGTCAATACCACCCGTTTCTTGCTCAAATATGAGCAGAAAAAGCTATGGGGAAGTAGATTGACATATCAGATTCTTAAAGTCGAGGATTCTTTACAGCAAAAATGGAGATCTGACTATGATGCGATTCTTATGAATCCTCCATTCTTGTCTTGGGAACTCTTGAAAGATTCAAGCCAAAGGGATGCAGTTGAGTCTATTTTGGCTGATATTGATCTTAAAAGAAGACCCAATCAGGCCGCTGCGTTCTTCTATAAGGCGATTCAATCTTTAGGAGATAATGGTGTTATTGGCACTATATTGCCATCATCGATCTTATTGTTTGATCTATATAATGATTTGCGCATTAAAGTTCTTAATCAGATATCTCTATGTGTGGTAGCAAGATTAGGAAATTTTGTTTTTGAGGATGCGCTAACTGATGTCAGTTTTATAATCGGGAAAGTCTCACGGATTCATACAATCCCTCCGAAAGCGATTTGGTGTAAAAACGAAAAAGGAGCTGCCTATGAAGTGCTTAAGGGTTGGAGAAAATTAAAGTATACTAATTCATCTTATCGCGCTGGGCAAAATTACAGCATACATACCCCTGCAACATTCCCAATTATAAAATCATCTTGGAATGTTATGCCTATGAAAGAGGAAGAATTTTTGACAAAACTGACATCATGGGTAAGGATGGGTAAGTTATGTCCTTTAGGAAAGCTATTCACGATTTGGCAAGGATTGTTGTCGGGCCGTAAAAATATCTTTGATATTGATAAAACTATTTATAATCAGTTATCGGAGGATGAGAAACGGTTTTACAGACCATTAATTCACTCCGGTTCTATTAATCTAGGTCAAATATCCACCGATAGGTATATCTGGTTTCCGTATGATGAAAACGGATTAATGATTCATACCGAAGATGAATTAAGAGAACTTGATTTTACATGGGATCACTTAAGTAAATATAAAGCTATATTAGCCACTAGAAAATCTGTAAAGAATTGGTGGGAATTAACGCGTCCTCGCACATGGCAGTTTGAGAATCAATTTAGGCTCTATTCTCATCGCTTTGGAAATCATAATTCTTTTGGCATAGGCCCTAGAGAAGACTATGTCATAGAGGAAGGAAATGCATTTTTGTTAAATGAGAAGAATTATAATCATGATGATTATTTCTTCTATTTATCATTATTTTCTAGCAACATATTTGAACGGATGCTATCTATTTACTCTAAAAGAATTATGTCTGGATATGATTTAGGTAAAATACAAATTCAAGAGATACCAATTGTTGATGTTAATGATAATGTAAGGAGTCTTCCCCAGTATAAACAACTGGTTAAGATAGGTCGGTTACTGACAAAGGGAGAGGCATATATGGCAGATCTCATAGATGAATCTCTTGTTGTTTTTTATCCAACGCTATGAGTATTGAACCCAATTTAATAGATATTATTTCTAGGTCATTTAGAGATTATTTCGAAAATGGCCTTAAGTTTATCTTTAAAGATGGAGCATATGTAGTTGAGGGAACTCAAACTACGATTAATAGATTTGAGGAGCCAAATGAAGAAGTTAAAGCAAAAAAGTGGTTTGATGACATTTGGTTTTATATTAAAATCAAATTTGTATGGTGTGGCGAGGACAGGAAGATGAGTTATCCTACTATTTCAATCTCTTTTTTTCTGGAAACAGCACCTAATTGTTTAGATCAACTTTTTAGGGCTGAATGGGATAGCTATGAAAATTCTTCTGGTCCTCAACATCCACAACCTCATTGGCATATAACATCTAACTTGGCCGTTGAAAAAACATTAGAAGATCTTAGGGGGAATGAAGATGAGGTTGATGATCCGTGTTGTATTTTTGCAGATTTAGTTAAAGAAGAAAAAAAGAATCTTTTAATGATTCATACAATGCATTTTGCAATGGCAGGCAAATGGCATGAGACTGGGAACTATAAGAATGATATACGTGACGCAGACAGCATTATAAATTGGATGAAATTCTTATTCACTCATGTCAAGATAGAGATAGAATATATGAAAAAGAAAATATAATATGGAACTCTGGAGAATCATCCATTGATGAAAGACGATGTAATTCGGACTTTGTCCCCCCTGCTTCATAAAGACGCATCTTATACACACATCCTTGTTGGAAATCCAAGTATTTCAAGGTTGGTACTTACAAATGAATTTCTTTTGTGCCTCTATGCGGGTTATAGCTTTGTCTCAAATATTATTAATTTGCGACAAAACTACTCCAATCATCAAATATATACTGTTGAAAATAATGCCTTTGTACGAATACATGAACGCGAACGGTGAAATAGTTTTTAGTTGTTTGATTATATAAATGCTCCACGACTTGTTAAGTATTCTTTTAGTCCAGTCCATGCAAACATAGTTTTAGTATATCGAGTATATATAAAGCCCGAACCCAACTGTGTTATTGCAATGATTGTGGGCATAATGACTGGGGAAAAGAAACTGCATTATCCGCATTTCCAGGCTGCCTACCGTGGAGATGCGGATTTTTCTTGCCCGATTATCACAGAGTTACGAAATTTTGTTGTAATTTTGCGTATGGCAAGAATAATTAAAATAGTCGCATGGAGTGTGACCATCGGACTTTTTCTGATGGTCGCCATTTGTTGTCTAATTCTATTTTATTTTAGCGGCGACAGTTCCAAGAATTTAGAGAGACTACACAGAAAGACTATTCAGAAAGAAGTAGTGGCTAAGATAAATGAGTATATAGGGAAAACAGGACAGCCCCCACAAACTCTATCTGAAATTGGTCTCGAACAGACCGTTTCAGCCTTTATTCGTGATGATATGGTGTTTTATCTGATACCAGGGGAATCACCAAATTATGTACTGGAATGTTGGGATAAGGACAATATCGAGAGTCAATATGTTTCTGAGGAAAACAGATGGTTGAATGAGCTGGATTTGTATGAATTTGAGCCCCCGATCAATGTTGATACAGTTTGGAATATATACCGAATCGTAGCATTAAAGGATAGAGCTGTTGTGCAAGTTGACAGTTCTCAAATTAATACAGTAATATATCCGATAATCGATTGCTATAATGTTAAGCCCGATTCGATAGCTTTATTAAGCTATTATTATCCTGATGGAGAATTGATGATGCATGGCTGGGTCGCATATCACACTCCTTTTGCAGCATCTAATTATGACAAAGAATTTGGAGAATGGAAATATTACGATGGCAAGGGTAATTGCTATCGCAAATTCTGGAATTACAAGAAAGAAGGGAAGCTAATTTATGAAACTGACCAATAAACGATTTTGGCATAGTTGTGGAGAAGCGGTCAATAAGTTATCCTTATGGTTATTTGTCGCTTTTGCAGTGTTGCTCTCCATTGATTTATGGTGCTTACTGATTACCGCCATTGTATGCTTGATTGGAGGCGGCATAAAGTCGTTGATATTATTGAAGATATTTGGCGCACTTGGAATCATACTTGTGCTTTTTTCAAATGTCGCATTATGGCAAGTGATGTTTTCACCTAGGATATATAATAGACTAATCTCAATCGTATGGAGCAAACGATTGAGACTATTGCATTTCCTGACATTAGGATATGTGAACGTATATCTGCTTGATCTCTATTTTATCAGATTCAAGTATAGTTTGTATGAGCTGACACAGTATCGCATAAATGTGATGTATTCTGTATTAGTTATGTTCCCGATTCTGAATATACCGGTCTACATGGTTGCCATACGACGATACAATCATCCCATGTCATTCCGTTTAGTGGTAAAACTATATTTTCAAGGTCGCTTGGCGGAATACTTGATTCAGACTGATTATTCAAACTTAACAGAATCCGAGTCATGAAAAGATATTGTATTTTTGATTACATTTGGTACATTGGTGAGGCTCTCAAGCGTAAAGAAGGTAGTCCGTCAAGCGGCGATACTTTGTTGCTGTTCACATGGTTGTTCGCCTTTCTGATCCCGTTGATAATGCCATTGATGTATCAGTTCTTAGGAAATCCGACTGCGATAATTCTCGGATTTTGCCTAATATTTTTGCCAATACTTTTCTGCAAGTTGCGATACACGAAACAACGGCGCGAGGCTATATTCAAGCATTATTCTGGTATAAAGAATATCTTTACCCGATGGCTTGTTCTTTTTGGCGCAATTATTATATTTGCTGCTATGAATTTTATGCTTATGTATCATTTCGGAGTTATTGCTAAAAGTTATGAAACTGGCCGATAAACGATTCTGGATATTTGAAGTATTTGTAACTCTTGTTTCAATCGGAGTAGATTACGGTATGTTGTATAGGGAATGGGACACATTCTATACGGTTATATTCCTTCTATGTGGTTTGTTTAGCGGATTCATAGCTTTTAAGTGGTTTAGGAAAAGTACTCTCAGACTTTCTTTGTCGGTTTGGATAGCCAACTGCCTATCAGTTGCAATTTGTTTTCTTTTACCCAATCTAAATAAATCCACAACACATTTAGATTACTTGATATTATTCTTGATAATGTATTCATTAATCTCAATCATCCCATACATTGTCATAACAAAAATTTACTCACTTATCTCAAAACGACTATGACACATAAATTGGCTTTATTTTGGATAGCATGGCTTGTGCTTCTCCTTTTGGTGATTGTGAGTTGCATAGCAGAAGGTTGGAGCGAGGATATTGCTTTGCTCGGTGCGGCTTATGCACTTTCGCTGTTATCGACGTGGTTGTGTCATAAGGCAAAACCGAAAGCGGCGTTTGTCAACCTGATTGTGATGATAGCATATAATGCTATTTTGAGTTACAATCTTGTCTTCAATAGCCAATATGGAGCCGGACTGACATGGTGGTTTTTCGCATTGCTGCTGAATACCACACATTCAATCGGTATGATGATTTTTGTCCTCTTATCCACTCAAAAGCGGAATTCATGATTCCCTTTACAGAAAGAAATTAAAAAAGCCGCCGAGAGGGAGGGTTGGCTCTCTCGGCGGCGCGGTGGTTATTTCTCAGTCGGATTGAAATAGAGGAAGGTTTTTTCTATGTGTCGGGATTTTTCGAGCTGGCGGGTAAGATTCTTTATAGAATCCTGCTCCTGCTGTGTGCCGACAGCAAAGGTTTTTTCTCGGCGTAGCAAATCTTCCTGCTGCTTGCCTTCCCACCAAAGCCTTTCGTAGCGGTAGAGCCACTCGGTCTTTCGTAGGCTCTCATTGTCCTTATAGAGATGGAAACAACCTATGCCGAGACCGACAGCGATAAGCAATAGGGCTCCGGCAACGGCATACACCCATTTGGGAATTGCCGCCCAGATAGCACCGTTGACGATGCTATACATCCGGTCGTTGAGACGCTTTGCCGATTCGTTGAACTGACAGGTCTGACTTGCGAACTCATTGCGGATGCCTTCGTGAAGCGCATTTTTTACATTCTTGTCAAGGCCGTCCTTGAAGGCGATGACGAAGGCTTCTGCCAGTTCTTTGGGGAACTGCGAGAAGTCAAGACTTTTGAGGGCTTCGATTTTTTGTTTGGCGAGTGCCGCCTCTACGAGTCGTTTTACCGATTCGTTGGTGGCAATGTTCGCGGGCAGCTCCACTTGGATTTTCTCCGGGATTGCTGATGCCGACGGTTCCGTCTGCACAGGCTCGGATGCCAGTCGGGTATCAATGTCTGTCAACAAATCCTTGTTCTCTTTCGCGGCTTTGAGAAGGTCGTCAATCTTCTCGTCTTGTTTCTTGACGAGTGAGTATAAATCTGCCATTGTTATAATGATCTTCCTTTTTTCTTTTTGGGTTTCTTTTTCATCGCTCGGATGAAGGCTTCTTCCTCGGGGTCATAGCCGGGCCCGACTTGGAACAGTCCGCCCACTGCCTGACATCCGGTTTCGACTATGTTCTCCACGACATTAGCCACAGGAACCTCCTTGACCTTTGCTGTCACTGAAACAGGCTGCTGTCGCTGTGGCTGAACCTCTCTTATTCCTGCGTTCTTGGCAAAAAATTTGTCGAGACGCCTGTAGGAAAACGCACGGTCAATCTTCGAACCGTTGAAGGTAAATTTGCCGTCGGAGAAGCGTATGCCTTGCGGTTTGCCAGTGTCGCGGTCGTTATAAAATTCGACTGTTATCCCTGCCGGAGTGAGGCGACGGCGGAACTCATCCCACGATTTGCAGCGGTACATCGCCGCCTGAATCTTGGGCTTCATTTCGGCAATTGCGTCCTCATACAGTTTCTTTTTCGGCGAAAAAGTCAGTCCGTATTTCAGCTTGATAGCCTTAGTCGCCTTATGGCTTTTGTCGAAATTATTGCTCTCGTCGATGGCTTTGCTGTGGAGATTCACGCGGTTATAGACGATATGGAAATGCGGCGAGGAGGTTTCGAGGTGGCGCACTATTATATATTGCGTGTCCCTGATGCCCATGCGCTCCATGTATTCTTTAGCCAGTTGCACCATGAAATCATCTGTAAGACGGGGCAAATCCGCCTTGTCGAAACTCACGGATATATGTCCGATGGGCTTGCTGATTCTCTTGTTGAGGCTCGCCCCGATGTCGAAACTGTCCACAATTCTGCGGTAGTCGTTGCCGAAAACGCTGTCGGAATCTATCAGCCTCCATGTGTTAGCGGTGTATTTTTCCTTGTCGTGGAACTCACGCATAACATATCCTACGATATCGGATGCAGCTCCCTTTGCGAGTATTTTAGCTATCATAATAATGAGGAATTTGAGGTTTTCAACTTACCAAGAGTGGCTAAAATTCCATCGAGACAAGCCTCCGCTTTTCGCTTTGTCGAGGGCCATGCATTAGCCTGACAAGCCTTGACCTGAGCGTTGAGATTCTTGCCTTGATACATCAGTTCGCGTATTGCCTCACGTTCAAAATCGGTGAGACGACCGACAATCGAGAGCCGGAATGCCGAGATTCTAAGCAGTTCGGCGATGCTAACACCGGCGGCTGCGGCCTTGGCTTTCACCTCGCGCTCTTCGGCATCGGTAAAATTCACAGAGACTTTGCGGTCTCTTTTATCACTGGATTCTTTCTTCGGTCGCCCGCGGAGTTTTACACCGGGAGCGTCCTGATTGAACTTTCTCATTTGTTGAGTTGGGGATGGTGACCGCAGTGAACAGAGAGCGTCCTTCGGGATGCGAGGGGTTTCGGGTGGGAATTTTTTACCTCCCGAAACATACCCTTGCATCCCCAACTAATCCACTATCGTTTCTTAGTTGTGCGCTGACGATAACCGCTCCCTGCGGTCGGGTTAAACATTAGAGCTTGCGCCAGATTTCGGTGTCGTCGGCATACATTATAAGATGCTCGACAAGGATGGCGTTGATGTAGCTGCCGACAGTCGTGTCGCGGTCGCCGAGGATACGGGCGATGCGTTCGAGCTTCGCCCATACGCTGTCCTCGATGTTTACCGGATGACGCTTCATCAGCTTTGACGGCATGAGATATGTTGCCTTGAAATCGGCGAAGTCCGATTTGCGCTGTTGCTTGCCAATGCGCTGTTGTTTTGGCGGCTCGGTTGTGGCGGTTACGGCTGTTGCCTCGGTTGCTGTCTGCTCGTTCTCAAACAGATTGTCAGCGTTGGCAGGAGTAGTGCTGTTAACAGTGTTATCGCTGTTAACTGTGGAAGTGGAGTTGATAGAGTTATCTGATTTCATAATAAAATCGGGATTAAGGGTTGATACTTTGGATTTGGTTGCATCGGTCAACTCGGTTGACTTGGGTGCGGTGGGTTTATTTGTTTTCATTGGGAAGTATGTTTTGGGTGAAACTTTGGTTGACAAGAAAATCATTCAAGTCGTTGAACTCGGAGTATAGCGTGGAGCGGTCAATCACTGTTGAGTCATATATGGCTGTCAACTCGGCGAGTGCTATTTGTCCGGCATTGTCGTTGTCAAGGTAGCAGTTGATGGTGGTGTAACCTTTGAGATATGGCACAACCTTGTTGACATTGACAACCGAGTTGAGTATGATTGCGTCGGCTCCTCTGATGATGCCAAGTGCGAGGGCAGAGAGATAATCAATGAATCCCTCGAATACGGCACACTCTGTTGACGGTCCATCTCTCGACCACGGCAGATATGAGATGTCCTTGCGTCCCCGGCAACCTTTGAAATATCTGTTGCGCAGTTCCAAGCCTCCGCTTACATTCTCAAATGCCACGGCAAAATATGGTTTACCGTTGACGCTGTAATGAGCCTCCTTGCAGTTCGCCTTTGCGATGTGTGCCAGAATACCACGCTCTTGGAGGTATGCGACAAGTGCGCGGTGTTCCAGTGGCACGACCTCAAACCGTTCCACATTCGGTGCTGAGTGTCGCTGGGGATAAGAGGAAGCGACTGTCTGCACCGATGGCACAGGATAGCTGTCGGCGATGCAACGCATGAGATGGCGTAGGTCGGTTGACTGATACAACTCAGTTGCCAAGTCTATGATGTTGCCCCCTTTGCCAAGACCGAAGTCATACCAGCAGTTGAGCGTTGTCTCAACCTTGAACGATGGTGTCTGTTCCTGTCGCAACGGCGACTTATACCAGAGCCTCGTTCCTTTTCTCGCCGCCGGTTCATGTCCGAGACGGGACAAGAAGGCGGCTAAAGGGATTGTTTTAATCTCTTTGAGCATATCGAAAATATGTGTTGGGGATTTGGTTCAGGTTCAGCTCACATATATACACCCCGTACTGAACCGAACTTAAATCAGTAATAAAAATCTGGGTTGTATGAGTATGTGCCGTTTTCCCGGACTACCATCCGTTTGTTCATCAGAAATGATTTCAGTTTCGTCACTTTGCCGTCGCCGTATGGAAACCCGCAGGCAGCATAGGCTCTCTTGATGCTGTCCTCGCAGTTCTGACAGCCTTTTATCGCGCCGTTGGCAAAAGCCTTTTCAAGAGCCTGACGGTGCTGTTCGGGTGTAAGCTCCGAGTATGAGAAGGTCTGAACCTTTGTTTTCCCGGCAAAGGTGTAATCGGCGGCTATCTCCGGCAGTCCGGATTCATTGACAATAAAAGCAAACGGAGGGAAGTCCATTGAGCGGATGCAGGATGCCGACACCTCGGTTACTTCACTGTCCGTAGTGCTTTTGCAGACTTGCAGAACGGTCTCCGCCTTGTTGTTGAGTTCAGTGCCTACATGACCGCGTACATTATCATCGCTCTTGTTGAGATGCAAAACCGTGTGGATGTGTATCTGATACTTGTCCGTCCACTCCATCAGTTTGCCAATAAGCCTTGACGATTCAATGGCGTTGTTGATGTCGAACATTAGGTCGCGTACTCCGTCAATTATGACCAGTCCGACATTGGGTGTGTTTGCGATAGCATTGTCGATAAGTTCAAGGCGAAGGTCGGGCGTAATGGCGCGGAGCTGGGCGAAGATCAGATTTTCGGGATGCCTGTCAACCGGGAGTCCGGCAAGGCGCAACGCACGTTTCATCACCCGCTGGCAGTGGTGCGGACTTTGCTCGGTGTCGAAGTAGAGAATAGTGCGCTTGTCATCGGGAAACTCGGCGATGTAACGCAACACCTCTCCGTTGGTCAACGCCGCCGCGAGAATGGCACTCACATTGAATGTCTTTTTACTTTTCGCCTTTCCGGTCGATGCCGAGAAGTTGCCGAGTGTGCCGATTGCGGAACCATTGCAAAAGAGAACTTCCGGGCTTCTGACAATCTCGTCCGTCACTCTGAGCTGATATGACTGCCAGAGCCGATTCAATTCCTGCGCATCCATCATTGTCTCGCCTTTTCAAGTATCAGACGCTCCACATCGCTCTGGCGGTAGCACACCTTCTTCCCGACTTTTACCGGGATGAGGATATTGTTGCGGTTCCAGTTCCAGAGAGTGGTATGGCACACACCGAATTTCTCCATCACCTCTTTCTTAGTGAGCAAGACCTCCTGTGCCGCGCTGACCATAGCTGGAAGTAGCTCCGTCTTTGCGGCCTCGATTGTCTGTCTTACCAGCTCAACGAGGTCTTCAAGTTTGACATTGAGCGTAACGCCGGTCACGCCACTGTTGATTAACTCTAATAGATTTGTCATAGGCAAATGCTATGTCGCCGGATTGTTAAGAGCTGAACGATTTTGGCGACGTTAGAAACCGTTTAGCCGCCGTTCCGTCCGAAACGGCGATGCAAATATAATGGACGACTGCCCGCTTTGCAATAGCTATAACGCACTATATCAGCCAAATAAATTCGTTTAATTTCGTTGACGCAATTAAACGAATTAAACGAACTGAATAGAGAAAAATCAAAGTGGATATAAACGGAAAAAGCCACCCGGCCGCAAGCGGTCAGATGGCTTCAGTATGATAAAATTTCGGCGTTATGCCGCCTCAAAATGATTTCTGATATTGTCGAGATTCCTTTTATCCTGCCCCATATCAATCATGCGCTTGCCTCCCATCATCGGAGTGGTGAGCTGCTGATGGGCTTTCTGTACTCCGCGTAGTCCGACAAACTTGTGTTCGGGATAATGTTCCGACAGGGCATCGTGAAATGTAGAGATGTCGCAGCTGCGTATGTGCGAATCCTCGTGAAGATAGATATACAGCATGGCGAGGTCATTGCCGCTCGACCGGAGTTTCAGGAACTCCGTTATTTTACTCTTGATGCGGTCGGTGTTGTCGGGTATGAGGTTGTCGAGGGTTTCACGGACTTTCTTCCTGCCGCGCTTCCTCGGTTCTTTCTTTTCATCGGTCGTTTCTGCATCGGTGCTGTCCGCTGTGGCTGCTGATTCTTCCTCGTCAAATTCGGCGATTGCCGAATCGGTAACAGGCACGACACTACCCATCGACTTTTGAA
>ULWS01038475.1_pt1 | contig 30438 bp, 33 predicted proteins | sample 1960591 | NCBI WGS metagenome assembly ULWS01 (sample SAMEA4835818, study PRJEB28245) | human gut metagenome | biome: gut microbiome; material: fecal sample | place: Denmark | collected 2008
CCAGATCAAAGAGACGACAAAGCAAAGTGTCTGTCTCATGTTCTCCGACGGTTTAGAAATTCGCAAATACGGGTCTCGTCTTATGGTCACCGAGCATGAAAAGCCGGAAAGCGAAGCTGAGATCATTGTCGAATGGCACGGAGAACCTGAAATTGACTTACCACAGTACAACGGGAAGCTTGTTTTCACACCGGCCGAAGAGGGCTTTAACGAAGGTTATCTGAAAGCTCAGCCGCTCTCAATTCGCCGGCGCTCCGGCGGTGAGAAAATCAAGATTCATAAATTCCGTCCCCGCAAAGCCCTCAAAATGCTCTTCCAGGAAGCAGGGATCCCTGAGTTTGAACGCAAGAACCTGCCTTTGGTTTGGCGGGGCAAAACGCTGATTTATGTGGGCGGCGTCGGCTCCGAAGTTCGCGAGCAAGTGGATGACGACGGTACGCCGCGATACAAAATTGAATTCATAAAAAATCCCGGCCTATTTTCTTAACAGACCGGGACCGGAAGAATTTCAAAAGTTTTTGTTAGTCGACGGTAAGCAGGGCTTCGGGATCATCGAACTCTGCGCCGCTGGCCTTCTCGAAAAGCTCCAGGAGAGACTGAATCGTTAGTTCCTTCTTTTGCTCTCCCTTTACGTCTACCACCACACGGCCTTCGTGCATCATGATCAGACGATTGCCGAAACGCAGAGCATCTCGCATATTGTGCGTGATCATCAGCGTGGTGAGATTGCCCTCAGAAACACGCTTCTGCGTCAGATTTAAGACTTTCTCAGCCGTTTTCGGGTCTAAGGCAGCGGTGTGTTCGTCCAGAAGTAAAAGCTTGGGCGGAACCAGAGTGGCCATCAGCAGCGTGATGGATTGTCTTTGGCCGCCGGAAAGCGTTCCGATGCGGGTTTCCAGACGGTTCTCAAGACCTAAATCCAGCTCTTTCAAAGCCTCACGGAACTCAGCCAACTGACTACTCTGAGAGCTCCACTTGAGCGATAAAGGTTTGCCACGGCGGCTTGCCATTGCGAGGTTTTCGGCTACCTGCATATCGGCAGCCGTTCCTTTCATCGGATCCTGGAAAACTCGTCCGATGTACTTGGCGCGAACATGCTCGGGCATGCGTGTGACGTCGACTCCGTCAATGAGAATGTGGCCTTTATCAGGATAAAAAACGCCTGCAATGCAGTTCATCAAAGTAGATTTGCCGGAACCGTTGGAACCGATAACGGTGACAAAGTCTCCTTCTTCGAGCGTCAGGTTCACACCGCGAAGCGCCTTTTTCTCATTCGGCGTGTTGGGGAAGAAAGTCTTATGGAGATGAGTAATCTTAAGCATCGGCTTCCTCCGAACGCTTCATGATGGCGAATTTGTTTTTGATCAAAGGCAGAGAAAGTGCGATAGCAACCAAAACAGCGGTGAACAGTTTGAGGTCGTTCGGCGGCATGCCCAGTTCCAGAACGATGGCGATCACGGCGCGGTACACCACAGAGCCGAGCACGACGGAAATCAGCCAGTTCTTAAAGCTGCGCGTTCCGAAAAGCACTTCACCGATAATGACCGACGCCAAGCCGATGACGATAGTGCCGGTACCCATACCCACGTCGGCAAAGCCGTTGCTTTGGGCAACGAGGGCGCCGGAAAGGGCGACCAAACCGTTAGAGATAAGCAGTCCGAGAATGACCATGACGTTGGTGTTGATGCCTTGCGCACGGGCCATCTGAGGGTTGCAGCCGGTGGCACGAATAGCAGTACCCAGCACAGTGCCGAAGAACCAATACATGATCACACCGACTACTGTCGTTGCGATTAAACCCACAATCAGGGTAGCGACAACCGAAGAAACACCGAAGAGATCCTCGGTCAGCGTAAAGACGGTTTCTGCGCGGAGCAGGGGGACGTTGGCTTTTCCCATGATCATGAGGTTGACGGAGTAAAGGCCGATCATGGTCAGAATGCCGGAAAGCAGTGCCGGGATCTTAAGCTTGGTGGTCAGCAGTGCGGTGACCGTACCGCCGATGCAGCCCGCGATCAGCGCAATCAGCATGGCAAACCAAACCGAGTGACCTGCGTCGATCAAGGTAGCTGCGACAGCAGCACCGAGAGGGAAGGTGCCTTCAACGGACAAGTCTGCGATATCCAGGACGCGGAAAGTAAGGAAGACGCCGAGGGCCATAATGGCCCACAGCAAGCCTTGAGAAACGGTGGATAAAACTAAATCTAACATCGAAAGAACTTTTGATTACTTAACGAGTTCGTGCTTCACATCAGCCGGGATGGTCAAGCCGAGATTCTTAACGGCGGTTTCGTTGAAAACGGTCTTGAAGTTCTTCTGATACTGGATCGGCATGGTTTCTGGCTTGGCTTTGCCTTCAAGGATATCGGCCGCCATGGTGCCTGCGATCTTGCCGAGTTCGTAGTAATCAATCGCGATAGCGGCCGTTGCTCCGCCTTTCACTTCACCGCCTTCCCCGGCAAAGACCGGCAGTTTGGCTTTTTCGGTGATTTTGATTAGAGCCGGAACAGCGGATGCAATGGTGTTGTCCGTCGGTGTATAGATAAGGTCAACCTTGCCTACTAAGCTCTGAGCAGCCTGCTGGATGTCATTAACGTTAGAGACAGTTGCTTCGCGAACGTTGAGATTGTGCTTCTTGGCTTCTTCTTTGAAGATCTGAACCTGACGTTCGGAATTGATTTCGCTGGAGGAGTACATCACACCGACGTTTTTGGCGTTAGGATAAATTTTGACGATCAGTTCCAGTAAGCTGCTGATGGGCGCCATATCGGAAGACCCGGTTACGTTGGTCCCCGGTTTGTCATTACTCTTGACGAGCTTGGCGATTTCAAAATCGGTGACAGCGGTTGCGACGATAGGAATCTTGTTCGTGGCGTTGGCCATAGTCTGAGCCGCAGGCGTTGCAATGGCGCCGATCAAGTCAACCTTATTGCCGGTAAAACGGGTTGCGATATTGCGAAGATTGGACTGATCCGCCTGAGCATTCTGGAAGTCAAATTTGACGTTCTTGCCCTCTACGAAACCCTTGGATGCGAGGCCGTCGACAAAGCCCTTGTTGGCAGCGTCAAGCGCCTGATGTTCGACAAGCTGAACAACACCGATGTTATATGTTTTAGCAGCAGAGGCCTGAGCAGCAGGAGTAGCCGTTTTTTTATCATCGCAGCCGGTAACGGTCAGGACTGCGGCAAGGGATGCCGCAAGAAGGCAAAGACGAGAAATTTTCATATTTGTACTCTTGTTATGCAAATTTTTATGGAAAAACGATAAATCCTATTCTATTTAAGAAAGGCAAACGAAAAATCTTTTCTCAATAAAAAATCAGACCCGAAGGTCTGATTTGCAGAAAAGAAAAGCTGAAACCGAGGCTACAGGATCTTGGAGAGGAAATCCTGAGTTCGTTTGTTCTTCGGATGAGAGAAGAATTCTTCAGGCGTGGCTTCTTCGACAATTAAGCCGCCGTCTACGAACATCACGCGGTCGCCGACTTCCTTGGCGAAGCCCATTTCGTGTGTGACCACCACCATGGTCATGCCTTCTTTGGCAAGCGACTTCATGACGTCCAAAACTTCCTTCACCATTTCCGGGTCAAGAGCGCTGGTCGGTTCATCAAAGAGGAGGGCTTTCGGGTTCATGGCTAAGGCGCGGGCGATAGCAACACGCTGCTGTTGGCCGCCGGACAGTTCATCCGGCATTGCATCGGCTTTATGTTCCAAACCGACGCGTTTGAGCAGACGCATGGCTTTTTCTTTAGCTTCTTCTTTAGATTTACCGCGAACCTGCATCGGAGCGAGCATAATGTTCTGCAGAACGGTCATGTTCGGGAACAGATTAAACCTTTGGAAGACCATGCCGACTTCACGGCGAATGGCATTTAGATTTGCCCCTTCTTCGAGCTTGATGCCGTCGATAACGATTTCGCCGCCGCTCGGGGTTTCCAAGTGGTTCAGACAGCGCAAAATCGTACTTTTGCCGCTTCCGGACGGTCCGATAATCACGACCACTTCTTTTTCTTTGATATCCAGATTGATATCTTTGAGGACCGTCACGTCACCGAATTTTTTGGAGAGGTGTTTGACGGAGATCATCGTTTTTGAATCTTTTTCTTCCATGATTATTTTCTCGTGCCTTTAGAGAAGCGTTTTTCAAGTAAAGCGACAAAGCGTGAAATGGCCAAAGTCATGATGAGGTACAAGAGGGCGACCACAATCCAGATTTCAAACGCGGCGTAAGTTCTGGAGATGATCAGCTGGCCGGTACGAGTCAGTTCTTCGAAACCGATCACGGACACCAAGGAGGAGTCTTTCAGCATGGCGATGAATTCGTTACCGAGCGGCGGAATGATGCGCTTAAACGCCTGCGGCATGATCACAAAACGCATGGCCTGAAACCAGTTGAGGCCGAGCGCTCTGGAAGCTTCCATCTGTCCTTTGTCGATGCTTTGAATACCGGCGCGGAAGATTTCTGCAACGTAGGCACCACTGTTAATCGAGCAGGCGCCGACGGCTGCCACGAACGGATCGATTCGGTGTCCGATAATTTGAGGAAGAGCAAAGTAAACCAAGAAAATCTGAACCAGCAGAGGCGTGCCTCGGATACAGTCTACGTAGACAGAAGCGAGTCCTCGTATGAGTCGGTTGTCAGAAAGTTTGGCGACGCCGACAAACATACCGATTAGTAAGCCTAATCCCACGGAAAGAGCAGTAATTTCGAGCGTGATACCGGCGCCTTTTAATAAGAGCGGCAGGTTCTCTGTGATAATGCTCAGGTTAAGTTCCAAAGCCATTGTGATGTGATTTTCTCAGTGTTTAGATATGACAACAGGCAGGAACTGTTGATTCCTGCCCTCTCTTTCTACAGCGGGATCAGATTAAGCTCCGAACCACTTCTTGTAGATTTTATCGTATTCTCCGTTCTTTTTAAGCGCTGCTAAGGCTTCATTTACTTGTTTTACAAGCGCTTTGTTTCCTTTTTTGGCAGCGATGCCGTAGTACTCGGCTTCCATGATGTCACCGACCATCTTGCCTTTGCCGCCGTTCACGAGGTAGTAAGCAACGACCGGCTGGTCATTGATGACGGCATCAACGCCCTTGTTGTCGAGTTCGATGAACGGCTCGTTGGCGTTGTTGTACTGTTTGACGTCAGCGCCTTTAACAGAGCTGGCCTTTGTAGCGCCTGTTGTGCCGATCTGTGCACCGATTCTTTTGCCGACTAAATCATTGATGCCTTTGATGTTGGTTTCGTCGGGACGAACTAAAACAATCAGGCCTGAAGTGTAGTAAGGATCGCAGAAATCAACGGCGTTCTTACGTTCTTCCGTAATGGACATTCCGGAGACAGCGAGGTCAATGTTGCCTGTGGAGAGCGCGGGAATCAGACCATCGAAGCCGAGGTTGACGAGTTCAACTTTGTAACCCATCTGTTTGCCAAGTGCTTTAGCCAGGTCAATATCGAAACCGGTCAGGTCGTTAGAACCTTTAGCCTGGAATTCAAACGGTGCAAATGTAGGATTGGTGCCAACGCGTAAAACTTTTTCAGCCTTTGCCGGAGCAGCGGCCTCTTTTTTATCACCACAAGCTGTCAAGAGACTCATGGAGAGTACAGCCACAAGCGGAATAGCCAAAAACGAGCGTTTTAACATTTAGACTCCTATTTCTTAAATGAGGTTAAATTTTAGGTGGTAATCCGATAGCCTCAAGTCTAATTGATTAAGACGTTAAAAGAAAAACAGGTGATAGATAAATGTTTCTGGGCGTGCTGTACGGAATACTCGGATGTTCCCTTTGGGGTTTTATTTACATTATTCCGCTGCTTTTACCTGAATATTCTCCCGCTACCGTAGCGATGGGGCGTTTTACCGTCTATTCGATCGGAAGTTTAGTGATTTGCTACTACTGTCGAAAGACGCTGGCGCTTTTGACCACATCGGACTGGATCAAGGCCTTTTGCTTAGGTTTTTTCGGGAACGCCGTCTATTACGTTCTTTTGACGAAAGGAGTTCGCTTGGCCGGCGTTCCGACTTCCGGGATGCTGATGGCATTAATCCCGTTGAACGTTGCGCTGCTGACGAATCGACCCGGAGCAGAGACCACTGTTGTTGTGCCCTGGCGGCGTCTTTCTTTGCCGCTCGCGATGATTCTAATCGGTTTATGGATCGGCAATATTGACGAATTTTCAGAAATTTCTGTGGCCACTTCTTCTGTCGAGTATTGGCTGGGCTTTTTGTGCAGCTTCGGAGCGATGGCGTTATGGACGTGGTTTCCGATCCGAAACAGTCAATGGTTGCTGAAGCACCCCAACGTTTCGCCGCTGGCTTGGACAACGGCACAAGGCGCTTCCATGCTGCCTGCGACACTGCTTTGTTATGTTGCGGTGAACTTTGAGACCTTTCTCCACGGAGGAGCGGTTTTGGGACAGACACCGGTTAAGTTCGTGCTGCTGATGGTCGCGGCAGGTTTAATCTGCGGATGGGCTGGGATGGCGCTTTGGAACATGATGAGCGCTCGTTTGCCCGTGGCCTTGAGCGGTCAGATGATCGTGTTTGAGACGATCTTCTCGGTTATATATTCTCTAATCTATAAACAACAAGCGCCCAAATGGACGCTTGTTGTTGGGGTCTTTTTACTTCTCGGCGGAGTCCTTCTGTCTTTGAAAGTCTTTCGGGACTCAGGCCGGAAAGTCAGTCAACCAAATTAGAAATTGGTTTCCTGAAGCTGGAAATAAGCCTGCGGATGAGAGCAGACGGGACAGATTTCAGGAGCGCGCGGGCCGATAACGAGGTTACCGCATTCACGGCACTGCCACATAACGATTTCGCTCTTTTCGAAAACTTTCTGCATTTCGACGTTGTTTAAGAGCTTCAGATAACGTTCTTCGTGGTGTTTTTCGATAGCGCCGACACCGCGGAACTTAGCGGCGAGTTCGGGGAAGCCTTCTTCCTCGGCGTCCTTCGCGAACTGGTCGTACATATCGGTCCATTCGTAGTGTTCACCGCTGGCGGCAGCCTTCAGGTTTTCTGCAGTATTGCCGATGCCCTGGAGTTCTTTGAACCAAATCTTGGCGTGAGCTTTTTCGTTAGAAGCCGTTTCTTCGAAGATAGCGGCGATCTGCTGGAAACCTTCTTTGCGGGCGACACCGGCAAAGTAGTCATATTTATTGCGAGCCTGGGATTCACCGGCAAAGGCCGTCCATAAATTCTTTTCGGTCTTAGTACCGGCTAAAGGTTTAGACATGTTTTTTCTCCATTAAGAAGCTAAAAAAATAGGGTTTCGGAGGATTATAACGACAACTTTAAGCCTTGTTAACCAATTCGAACAGGAGCGGATGAAATGAAAAATCGAATCAGTTACAGTGCAATAAAAGACTTTAAACAGTAGCAAAAATGAAAAGGATAATCACGACCCTTGGCCTCTTTGTTTTGACTTCTGTTGTTGCCGGATGCAGCTGGACAGATAGACAAATCGGACCGAATGACTATGAGATTTCCGGTTATTTTGATTTCACCATGAAGGGTGAAGTCGTCGCGAAAGGACTTGAGGATCAGGCCTGTTTATATTGTAAGGGCATCCAAGAAAATTTAGTTCCCCAGGTTTACTACATAACCGATAAAAACCGCATTTTTAATTACGAAGCGCAGCGAGCCAGTGCAGTTATTCGCTTTCACTGTATTCCGAACAACTGAGGTTAAGCGAGATACTTAGAGGAATGTGGACGTTCGCCTTTTGAGACCCGTTTTGAACTCGTTTGCAAAAAATAAACTTTATCTATAGAATACGCTTTCCTGATCGCAATGATCGATGTGCGGAGAAGTGGCCGAGTGGCTGAAGGCACACCCCTGCTAAGGGTGCAGACTGGCAAAAACCGGTCTCGAGGGTTCGAATCCCTCTTTCTCCGCCAAAACACCTGTCTCTCTCAGTCTCATAAAATCTTAAAAAATCAATAAAATCAAGGCGTTGATTAGGTTCTATTGTCTTATTTTGTCTTATTTAGACTTGGGGAATCTAAGTTATATAGATGTCTGTTTAGATGAGTAAATTCCTATAATTGGCATATGATCGTTTTTAGATGAGTAAGACATATGCCAAGACTAGCCAACGCATTTACAGACATCCAATTACGCCACTTGAAGAAAGAAGGAGTAACAGCCTTAGGAGGCGTCCAAGGGCTGTGTGTAAGAGTAGAGAATGGCAGAAAGACTTTTATCTTTCGTTATACATTCCAAAAGAAAAAGCGTGAAGTAACTATTGGCTCTTATCCAGTCATATCCTTGTCAGAAGCTAGAGAAAAAGCAATGGCTTATAGAAAGCTCCTATCGGAAGAAATCGATCCTAAAGAGTGGCGGGATCGTCAGAGGGAAGAAAAAATAGAGAACGAGCGCAAAAAGGAACTTGCCGAACTTAAATTCTCCACTGTAGCGGATCGGTATCTAGCCCAGAGAGACACTTTCTCTCCTTTCCCAATAAAGGAAAGAGATTTATTTCTAGGCAGGCTGGGAAATTACATTCTTCCTCAAATAGGAAGTAAAACGCTAGAAACAATTACTCCTTCAGACGTAGCCGACATTCTCTTGCCACTATGGAACGAGCATCAAGCCCTTTGCAAGAAACTAAGACAAATCGTAAGACAGATTTTTTCCTGGGCTAAAGCCAAAGGACTTACTACAGTAGCCAATCCAGTTGATCCTCAGGTTCTTCAACATTTATTGCCGCAGATAATCAAAAAAGAAAAAAGACATCATGCCATGCTTGCAGTTGAAGACATTCCTAACTTCATGAAAGATCTGAGACAGCATCCCAGTATCTCGGCAAGGTGTCTTGAATTTGCCATCCTCACGGCAGTTCGCTCAGGAAACGCAAGAGAGGCAGAATGGAGTGAAATCAATTGGGACAAAAAGGCATGGATAATTCCTGCTAAGAAAATGAAAGTTCCTTCCAACGGAGATCATGTGGTCCCGCTTAGTACTCAGGTTCTCGAATTGCTAAAAAGTATAGAGGGCTTGAATGAATCTAAATACATATTCTTATCGCCAGCCACAAGCTCAAAACTTTCGGACGCTTCGTTGAAGTCTGTTATCAAAAAGATGCACATTGAATCTTTGTTGAACGGTGGCAAAGGCTATTTTGATCCAAAACAAGTCAATAAATCCGGTAATCGTTGTATTGCTACACCACACGGCTTGGCTCGGGCTTCATTTAGAACATGGGCACAGGATGACGAATTAGGCAACGATAGAAAATTCTCTGAAAGAACTGCTGAGCTCTGCTTACATCATAAAGCTTCCGATTCTTACAAAGGAGCTTACGAGCGCAACGAAGCCATGAAAAGTAGAATTGAGATGATGCAAGCTTGGTCGGATTATTGCTTTTCGGAGAGAGAAAATGAAAGATTTCTTTAAGATGTGGACACCGTCAGAAGCCTATGAAAAACTGTTTGAAACTTTTCTGGATAGAGAAGATTTAATTGATATGGAGGGCTTCAAAAAAGACTTTAGAATTTGGTTGCTGAAATGGAGTCAACCCAGTGAAGACAATGAAGATTTTGATAGAAGGTATCCTTCTAAGCTCTTTTCTCGCATAGCCTTTTTCAATTCCAAAAGAGTATTTAAAACGTCTTTTCCTATTTGGGTTTATGAAGAATGGCGTCTGTGCTCACATGACTTTAAAAATAAGGCTATCCCGAATTTGAAGAAAGAGATGAACCATGCGTTGCTAGAAGAAGTTCTCTGGCTTCAAAAAGAGGGAGTACCAATCATTAGGTTTATTGATGATCTGAAAACCGCCCGTGATCGCTATGAAGACAAAAAGAATGCAGGTAAAAAAATAAATAGAAAACCGATAAGAGATTACTTCGAAAAGTTGGGATGGCCTGGTAGAGCTGCATATGTTTTGCAAACTTATACTCAGGGAACCCAGGGCCCCATCAAAATAAAAAAGAAGTCTTTTAGGAGAAAACATAAGTGCATTGTTAAGAAAGAGGAGTAGTTATTCACTTCTGTTCAATTTAAGCAAACCAACTTATGAATGGTGTGATCTCAGAAACGTTGAGATCACACCATTTTTTATAGCAACAAACTCATACATTTGGTTTTTATTGTTCTTTCGATTGATTGTTGTTCGCTTTTGTTCCTAAAAGCAAGTCATTTTTGGAAACGTAAATAAAACGCGGAAGTCGAAAACCGACGACCCTCACAGGTAATAACGCCTGTGAGCACATAGGATAAAACACTATGCGTTTTAAATACATTAGAGCCAAAGAATTAGCGGATTTATTAGGCGTCAACAAATCAACAATTTGGCGTTGGGTTAAAGAGAAATCAGATTTTCCAAAACCAAAAAAGATTTCAAAAGGCGTGACTGTTTGGAATTACTGGGAAGTCGATCTTTGGGTTAATCAATCTGGAAACAATTAAAAGGAATGAACATGAGTAAGAAAAAATTTATTCAAATTCTTGAAAACAATATCATCAACCATAAAGCAATTGAAATTACTAATGATGAATTTTTGAAAGGAATTTTCGGTTGTGATCTCGACAATATGCATAACGTTTTAATTTGCACAAGATCGAATGAAAGTTCAAATTGGTTGTCGAGAGCATGGGAACCCCAAAAAGAAAATAAATTTTCCCGTGACCACGCTAACTATTTCACGGTTTCAACTTTTAAGCCTGCCGAAGATGGAAGCTTTAAAAGAGATTTAGGTTGCGTAACAGGCACTTGTTGCATAGCACTTGATGATTTCACCGTTAGTGATTGCATAGATCCCGATGACGATAAAACTCAATTATCATTTGAAAAACTTCCGCTCAAGCCTACATGGGTAATAAGAACCTCGGGAGGAAACACGCAAGTCGGCTATAAGTTATCGGCTTTTATAGAAAATCGTGATCTCATCGATCATATATACAAACACCTCAAGGAAAACAAATTTACCGATGAGGGAGCAAACTCAAACAAACTGATGAGACTTCCGATTGGCTTTAACTTCAAAAGGCCAAAGATTAAGAATTCAGATAATCATTGCTTCTTGGTTTATTGGAATCTTAATAACACATATCAACTTGACGAGATCATGAAAGCATTCCGTGTACCTGAGCTAACAGAAAAAAGCTCTGTCATTCAAAATGAAAAACCAACCTCTATACGGAGCGCAGTTTACGAACCGTGTCCACCAGAGGGCTTTGTAATTCAAAAGGCAATAGAACGAGGTCTTAGCCCTCAATGGAAAGGCAATGGCTATGAACTAACGTGTCCTTGGTCAAATGAGCACACTAAAAATGGAGATAAAGCCAAATACTATGCTCCCAACAAGGAAAGGTTGTTCGGCGGTTTTTCGTGTAAACATGCTCACTGCAAAGATAAATCAATTTATGATCTATTGAAATTTTTAGGATTGTCAGTTGAGCATGGCAGAGGACGTGATCTCATCAAAGACATAAATCAAGAGACGCATGCGCTCAACGAAGCTATTACGACAAGCTTGAGAAAGACCGAACCGATCTATAAATACAACGATAAAATCGTGTGTGTTCGACCCGGTAAAGAGAAGGAGACTTTTAATCTTCAAATTCTAGACAAGTCAACACTGAAGGACATGCTTTCAGAACGTGCTCTCATTCTTTCCAAAGATGCAAAAGGAGAATGGAGAGCCAAGAAGGTAAGAGACCTTCTATATAGCGATTATGTTAGTTGCAAGAATAATTCGAGTTTGCATGAACTGGCTGGAATTGTTCATCACCCTGTGATCCTACCCAACGGGCAGTTAGTTAACGCAAAAGGGTACGATAGCTCAACGGGTTTCTACTTTACTAAAGCCTTGAGTCCCCGCAATATAAGGAAAATTGAGAGCGCAACTGAAGGAGATGCTCAAAAATCACTTGACGTATTATTGGACAAACTCAAAGAGTTTAGATTTTGTTCTGAAGAAGATAGATCTGCGGCTTTGTTTGCAATTCTCACCGCTGTTGAAAGACCCGTTCTTGACACAGCAACAATGTTTTTAGTGTGGGCGAATGGGTTCGGTGCTGGCAAAACTTATTTGAGTAAAGTGATATGTGCATTCACGGGCCCTCGTGCTTATGTACGTGTTCTGACTATTCCTAATACCAAAGAAGAGTTTAATAAGCTTATGCTTTCCAAACTTCTAACGTGTCCCCCGTGTATTTGTTTTGACAATGCAATAAAGGATCTTCGTTCGTATGATGCGCTTCCAAGCATCATCACTGCACGCAAATACGAAGGACGGCTTCTAGGGTCAAATCAAGTGGTTACCGTGAACACAAACACATTCATAATAGTGAATGGAAATAAAATCAATGTTTATAGAGATTTGGTTCGAAGAACCATAAAAATAAACCTTGATAAAGGTATGGGCTCACAGACGTTTAGAAACCCTAATTTGTTAGAAAGCATTGAGAACGAAAGAGGACAACTAACCGCACATGTGCTCACGATTGTCAAGGCTTATTTAAATGCCAATGTACATAGGAACAGCGGAAGATATTTGTCTTCTTTTCAAGATCAAGATAATTTATGCAGACAACCGCTTCTTTGGCTTGGGCTCAAGGACCCCGCTACGAGGTGCTTTATCGATCAGGACAATGATCCCGAAAAAGTTGCTTTCGCCCAGATTCTAAAAGAGCTGTGGATTTTCTTTAAAGGAAACTCGTTTAACACCGCCGATTTATTGTCGAAAGTAAGACAAGACATTAAACGGCGGTCTGAATGGATAGGTCTTTTTCATACCATCGGAATAGATTGTTGTGAAGAAGGAAATAAGTTGGAGCTAAATACCTCTATGTTGGGATCATATATGAGCCGACAAATTGGAGATCACGAAAACGAATTTACTTTAACCGACAATGGAATGAAACGAGGCCAAAGACTCTATCGCATAACTAAAACCGAATAATTAGCTATGCAATAAGATGGGGATGAGGAGCACAAGACAGAAAATATTTTTTAGAAAATTAATATTTTTCTCTAAAAATTTTTTCTGAGATAGATCCTCCTCCCTATCACAAATAATGGTTATTGTTTTAGGTTTCTGGACTCCTCTCCCCATCTTATTCGTTTTCGAATTGAGAACTAAATTTAATTCTGTTAATGATTTGCATGCGAGCACAGAATGATTAATTCGTATTTATTTGACGGTTATAAAGCCGTAGCAACGTTATATAACATCGGAAAATTAGGTGTGGAAACTTTAATTGTGAACACGCAACACGCGCCAGTCTTTGGACTGCCGAATGGTATTAAAGATAGGAAAGAATTAAGAACTTTTTTACTCTGTTTTAATTTTCCAAAACGGAAATTAAAGAGAGTGGTTAAGGAAATCTCCGATTACGTTATTGTTGACATTTTCAGGAGTGAAGATATTCCTCTCATTAAGAGAACTTTAAAAAAATTATTTCCAAAAGCGAAAATTAAAGTATTAGATTTTTTTAGCTTGTGCAAAGTAATAAACGGGCACTTCGATAATCGCTATTGTTCACGGATACCCAGATGCTCAAAAAACTTGATTCCTAATTAACGTATCACTCCTCAAGGTATTTTCTTTCGGAGTGATTTTTCTTTTGGACGATTCTTTTACCAAGGAAGAATTGATTTCCTTATCTTGGACTTTTGGGGATACGTACTGAGTTTTTTCTGAGATGGGGTTAGTCTTACTTGAATTGCCTGAGCCCGCAGTAAAGAAACCAATCAACCACAAGAAAACTACTACGATTAGGATTAATTTGATACCACCCATCAATTCCAAAAAAATATTTTTTTGCCGGTACTGGCGGCCTGATGAAACAATCTTCCCTTTTTGAGGGAACATAAAATTCCACCAAAGATAGAGCCGTCCCAGCAATACTAAGACGGCCACCAGCACGACTCCATAAAAGAAATACGTCATGGATTTCCACTCATTTGGTCTTAAAAAATTTGCTCCCTTAATAATTTCTCTTTTGGTTTATTTCTCGGTAGGGGTTGTTGGGGTGCTTTTACTACGTCAGGTTCAGGACTAATTTGTTCAGTAGGCATCTGATGTACAGTCACTGGTTTAGAGACCTCATTTACTTTTCTCTCCTGATTCTTTCTTGTTCCGTAGGGGTCAGACCAAGTGTCTCCAGTTGTAAAAAAATAAGTTCCGATAACATAGACAACTAGAACAAAGATATGAAGTTGTAATGACCAACAACTTGGTATTTGAGGTTCTTCCTTTTCAGACACTTCTTCATTGGAAGTTTCTTTGGAAGAATGGTTGTTGATAGAAGGTTCATGTGGAAATTCAACTTCATTTTTGGTATCAACTACTGTCTCTGTCTTTGCAGAGGTTCCCTCCCTAAGCTCTCTTTGAAATTCCGCCCAGTCAAGGTCATAAATTTTTCTTTTATTCTCGTCGGATAATATGTCATAAGCAGAGTTGATCTCCTGCATTTTATCGGTGGCATCGGCTTCATGGTATCTGTCAGGGTGGTACATCATGCAAAGGGCCTTGTAAGCTGCGCGAATAACAGCCGGCGATGCGTCTTCTCTTACATTCAAAATCTCGTAAAGGTTTTTCATGTTAGTTCCTCGTACTCGAGTTATATTCGACCACTATGAGGTCTTCCAACTCTCTACCCCCGACGGTCTTTTTTAATTTGACCCAGTAGTTTGGCCTTTTTCTCCCTTCTTCAAAGTCGTATTCAAATTTGCAAATTTTTGATCCTTCTATAACATTGTCAGGTTTACCCCAGCTGTATAAAACAGCTACACCCGAAGCCCCAACCCAAATCTCCCCTAACTCGATCATTTCAACCTCTTCCGGGGAAAATTGTTCTAATAATTCCTGATGTCTCTCTAACTCTTTTTCTTCTTGATACATATCCCAAGCCTTTCTTTTGATTTCGGCTTCATTACGGTATTGAGCTGTACGCCATTCTTTGCGTCTTTCAACTCCAACGAGAAACCAGGCACCGAGGCAAAAAGAGAAGATTGTGTATGCCAATGCCTCTCCTGTTGTGGTGTTGTGAGATAACCAAACTGCAAGAATACAAAGAGGAATAAGAGCTTTAATGATATAGTTCATTACTTATTTCCCCAAAAAATGAAGGTCGCGTTGAACGGTTCTTTGAATTCTTTTCCGATTTGTTCGGTAGAACACTTTAGCTTAGGCTCTCCCCCTTGTGTGTAAGAGCGGGTGATAAATTTAACTTTGACCACCTCAGATTTTTTATTTCCTCGTATTTCTCCTACTGAAAAGAGAACATCCGGAAGCGCCTTGTAATTTGTTAAGGATTCCGATGTTCCCCATTTTACGGGCCGAAGCTCCTTAATAATTCCACCGTCTTCATAAGTGAGGGTTTGCTTCGAACCGTGAATTTCAGCTAATAATTTTTGCTTTTTATCAAATAGTTCAATATTGATATTTATGAATTTATAGTAGGTACCGTTCTCATCCTCACTGCAAACATAATCGACAATTCCGACACCGTGAAGTCTCATCAATTCTTTGTAAGAGCCAAGGGGTTGATAACGGGTTGGCACAGGTTGCTCAAACATATCTTTTAAAGATATTGAGGTGCATCCAACAAGCGTTGTTAAACACATGCCAAGAAGTATGGGTTTTACTTTATTCATTTGTTTCCTTGGGTGATTTTGTTTATAAATCCTTTAGGGCACTAATATGCTTTCTTTGAATTTCTGCTTTATTTGGGAAAAGTCTTTTTCAACTTGCTTATCTCGGAACCGATTTTCGGGAGGCTCCTCAGTTTTAGGTGGCCGAACTTCCTCAGCAGAAGCATTAATTAAAAACTGGCTACAGGGTTTACTTTTCCCGTTGATGGAACATTTTGAGTCAGAGGTTTTGAACTTTTCAGTATCAAAATAGATCCAACCAACATCTTCATTTTGGTTGTGGATAATTATTTTTGCTAACGCTGTTGCGTTTGGTATGTTGAAGTTCGTATAGATGTCTATTCCGATTTCATGACCGTATTCATAGTTCGGAAAGATAAGGAAGTAACGCCCATCATTAAAAAATGTAAGAAAGATTTTTTCAAAATTACAAGCTCCCACTCCAACTCCAACGGCGGAGATCCTGTCTTTGGAAACAGAGATAGGACTTCCCCAATATTCCTCAAGTTTTTTATAAAGTTGACTAATTTGTTTATTTTTAGTAAATATTTTCTTTATTGGCGGGTAATACAGAATCGCGATGGGAGGTTTGCCTTCTAAGTCGGAACGAGAAAGATTCTCTTCGTACAGACTGTGTGGGTTGAGCTTCCTAACTTCGCTTAATTGATTTCCGTATTTATCAAAAGTTAAGACAATATCAATCCACCGATAGGTGTCATTGTCTTTGGCTGGTACAAATACCTTTATAAACTCTCCATCCTTAAATAACCGAACCTCTTCGGAATTTCCGTTAGGCGAGTCTGTACGACCTAAAAAGGGCATGGGAAGAGAAAAAATTCTCCAGCTTTTATCTTTTGCAACTCTCAATAAATAGTAATTTCCGGGATCTTTATTACCTCCTCCCCACCCATAAAGCAACAGGTAATCCGCATTGTTGAGAGTTTCTTTATCCGAAAAACCGGCAAGCGAAAAGGTAACGTCAAGCAATTCCTGCCGGTCAAGAAAAAAAGATTTTAGGCCAACCTCATCTTTCTTGATTTGCAGTATTCCTCCTATAGTCGAAATTTTGCTTTCTTCCTCTAGGGCCTCATTAGATTCTGCGTTAACGCTAGTGACGAACGCCATTAATAAAAAGATAATGAGTTTTTTTAACATATTTCTTTCAATGTACTTTTTGTATAACTGAAGGTTTTTATAACGGAAAGTGCTACGAAAATAAGAGGGAGGATGCGTCGAAAGGTTTCCTCCGAAAATCGCCGTCTGAAATCATTAACGTCAAACCTTCTCGGATTGATTTTTCCGAAGTTTCGTCGCTTCCGATTAAATAATTTTTGTCGAATAGCGCTAAAGCGTCCTGAAAGCACCTAATTAAGTACTCTTGTGTCGGCTGTACGTGGATTCCTTTTTTAGTGAGTAAGTAAAGAAGAAAAGTATCTATAAGGGTACTTTCCATCCAAAGAGAAGCACAGTTATAGCCAAAGAACCACTGTAGTCGGGCTTGCCTGATTCCTTGAGAAATGAGCTCTTTGTTTGATCCCATAAGACAAGAGCTCATGATTAAACCAATTGAGCCATTGAACTTTTTTTCTTTCTGAACGCTGGCAATAGTTTCAAAGACAGTACCAAATTGAGTGCTGGCGATTTTCTTTCCTGATCCGTGACCAGCTATCTGTAATATTATTCGGCGATAGCAAGGATTTAAGAACTCATTGAGTGCCTCTCGAAGACTCTCTCTCCCGTAAAAATGGGAGTAGTAAAAGTCAAAACTATCGGAAAAGGCTTTTATTCCATCAATAAAAGGCCTAATACTAGCCGTGTTATAAGGGCTAGTCTCTGTACCCCAAACTCTTTCTAATGTTATAACAGCAGTTGAATTCACTTTCTCTTACTTCTTTATATTTAAAAAGGCAAAATAGAAGCAGATAAATACCCCTTGTTAATTAAAACTATAGAGGAAGTGAAGAAAATTAGGAAATTATTTTAGATGAGTATTTAGATGAGTAATTTTTAAATGCGAATATAACTTATTGATTTTTATAGTCTGTTCTGATATCTCCTTCCCGCCATTAATTGATTCTCAGTTGGCTATTGCCTCCTGGGATTTTTTATTATCCAACGACGGCAAGAGACGATGAAAGACTTGGATAGACAGGGCCTTGCCAAAGCAAAGGCACTCTTTGAAACAGGAGATGTCAACTCTATCGAAGTCGGTTCATTCAAAGGCCTCCTGCAAATTCACAAATATCTCTTTAACGGTCTGTACGACTTTTCCGGTGAAGTTAGGCAACAGAATATCTCGAAGGGAAACTTCCGTTTTGTGAACGCACTTTACCTTGTTGAGGTGCTAATAAAAATCGAGAAGATGCCTGAAAAGACCTTCGAGGAAATTATTTCGAAGTACGTTGAAATGAACGTAGCCCATCCTTTTATGGAAGGAAATGGAAGGTCTACTCGTATTTGGCTTGACCAGATTCTCAAGAAAAATTTAGGTGTAGTAGTCGACTGGCAAAAAGTGGATAAGACTGCCTATCTTCAAGCGATGGAAAGAAGTCCGGTGAATGATTTGGAACTAAGATTTCTCCTCCAGCCAGCCCTGACGTCAGATGTCAATAATCGAGAAATGATCTTCAAAGGTATCGAACAGTCTTACTTTTACGAAGAGCCTTGAGTTTTTTGGCAACTTGTATTTGAAGTCTTGTGTGTTATGCCTTAAGTGTTCTAGAAACGAATTGAAAAAACGGCAAGCCCTCATCATGGTGCCTGCCGTTATTCGAAACGAAAACTATTGGTTTTCTAATCGGACGAAATCTTCATTTTGATGTCGAAAGGACGTCCAAAATAAACCCACGAGGTAACCAATACGTTGCTGCCAGTTAGGGCGTATTCGGATGCATTGGTATCGTTAATACCACCGGCAGCATTAATGATGACATCGTTTCTAATATTTCTAGCTTTAGCAACGAAAGCTTTCAGAGCTGCGGGACTGAAACGCTCGCACTGAATAATGTCTGCGCCGGCGTGGATGTATTTAAAACCTTCCTCTTCATTGTCCACTTCTACCGCGATTTTCTTTTCAGGTTCGTGCTTCTTCGCCACACTTATGGCGGCAACGGGATCTTTACAAAAAACGCGATGCTGATCGAAAACAAGAATAGATTCAGACAGTCCGGCGCGATGGACAATAGCGCCTCCTAAGAGGGCAGCGTTCAGAGAAATGGTTTTTGTTCCGGGGAAATGTTTTCTAGTGACAGCGACTTTGGCCTTAGAACCGGCAGCCTCGATTTGCCTTGTCATCGCTCTGACGCGGTTCGTGATTCCGGAAGAGTACTCAAGGATATTTTGGACGGTCTTATAGACGGAATGGATTTTTTCGGCAGTGCCGCGGGCTTCTAAAACCGTTTGTCCGGCACTGTAAAAATCGCCGTCTTTTCCTATACAAGTCACCTCTAAGCCGACTTCTTTGAAAAGTCTCACACCTATTTCAATGCCGCTGACGAAGCCGTCTTTTTTGGGAAAACAAGAAATTTTACCGGGGACACCTGAAATACCGAGCGCCTCTGTGGTGCTGTCATTCCATGGAATGTCTTCCTTTAAGATATTTTCTAAAAATGATGTGGGTATGTAAAACATAAACTAAATCCTTTTGGGTTGCAGGAAATATAAGGCGGCATAAATAAGTCCTGCAAAAACTGCCAAGATTGTGCACAGAAATGCGGCGCAGTCGAAATCTCCTCTGGAGACACTGTTGAAAATTTCCAGAGAGAGCGTATTAGTTCTTCCCGAAATATTACCGCCGAGCATCATGGTGATTCCCACTTCTCCGGAAGCTCTCGCTAATCCAAGAAGTAACCCCGCTAAAAGTGTTTTTGAACAAAGAGGAATCGAGATGAAAAAGAAAGTTTTAAGTTTGTTAAGACCGCATACGCGTGCAGCTTCCTCTAATTCCTTTGCTTCCTGACAGTCAAAGGCGGCCTGCAGAGGTTTGACGACAAGAGGGAGACCGGCAATGAATGCAGCGAGAATAACGCCGGTTTGTGAAAATACCATCCTTAGGCCCAAGTTTTCTAGGAGGATGCCGACTAATCCGTTTCTTCCTAAAACTACCAACAGCATATAACCCAGCGCGATCGGCGGGAATACAAGCGGCAGTGTAATCAGAAGTTCGACTGCTTTTGCAAAGATGCTTTTCCTGCCGGCAAGCCAATAAGAAAGAGGAACAGCTAAAAACAAAAACAGGAACAGCGAAACCGCGCAGGTCTTTGTTGTGAGCAGCAGAGGAAAGAAAACGGTTTCGGAATTCATAGCTTATTGAATTCCATGTTTTATAAGGATTTTCTTCGCTTGTTCAGATTGAAGGAATGCAAGAAATTGCTGAACGTTCTTGTCGCCCTCATGTCCCTTCACAACGGCTGCAATCATATGAATCGGTGCATATCCTTTCGTCAATTCTTCGCTTCCGCCGATCTTTTCTTTATTTGCGCGGGTGGCTGTGCGGTTCACAAAGCCCGCATCAACCTCACCTTTGACGACATAAGCAGTGACCTGCGGAACAGAAGCGATTTTCATGACCTTGTCTTTTGTGACAGTATTAGGCCCTAAGTTATCGAGGTATTGCTGGGCGGCACGTCCGTAAATGGCGGCCTTCGGATCGGGGTAAGCAAATTGTTTGACTTTATCCGTTCCGAGATCGGAGACGCCTTTGAGGTTCAAGCCTTTCTTCCAAATGAAAACAAGCGGCGTGTTTCCTAAGGAATGAATGTCGGTAAGCTGAACGGGTGTTTTAAGGCTTTTGAGAGTACCTTCGTCGGAGATCACGACATTGGCACCGTTTCCGTTTGCGATTTGGGCCATCATTTGGCCGATATTACCGCCGAAGTTTTCAGTGAGTTTATTTCCGGAAGTCGCTGAGAAAGCTTTTGCAAGTTCTTTGGCCATATTTGCGTAACCTGCGCCGGTCGTCAAGGAGACTTCGGCAAAGGCTTGACTGCCGAAGCAAAGAGCAGCAACGAGAGCAACAGTATGGATTTTCATCATTCACTCCTTAAAAATTGAGATTGATTTAAAACTTCGTTGGTTTTTCCGAGAAGAACGTTTTTCCCCTCCGCGACCAGCAGGGCCTCTTCGGTGAGCCGCAGCGCTTCATTAGGTCTATGGGTGATGTACAGAAAGGGGAGGCCGGCAAAAGAATGAATTCTTTCCAAATAACCCTGGAGTGAGTTGCTGAGGACAGGATCCAAACTCGAAAGCGGTTCGTCCAAAATCATGAAATTTTCAGCACAGAGCAGAGCTCGTCCGAGAGCGACTCTTTGTGACTCACCGCCCGAGAGTTTTGAAGGACTCTTGTTCAGAAGCGGTTCGAGTTCCAGAAAGAGAACGACTTCGTCGAAAGAGAGCGCATTTTTTCTATTGGCGAAATGGCGTCCGAACAACAAGTTCTTTCTGACGCTCATGAACGGGAATAAGCGATGATTTTGGAATACGAAACCTATTCCTCTTTTTTGAGGCGGGAGGTCGACGCCGGTGCTGGAATCAAAAAGAATGCGTTTTTCAAATTTGATATAGCCGGATTCGGGTTTTAATAAGCCGGCAAGGGCCTTTGCCAAGGTGGATTTTCCCGCGCCGCTTCTGCCTAATATTGCAATTCTTTCAGACAATAAGTCAGCAGAGAATCGAAATTTTCTGTCTTCTATCCTGACCGTAAAATCGAAGGAGATCATTGTTCGCTATTCAAATAATGTATAGCGATGATAGCAAAATAACTATCGAAAACAATTCTTGGAAATAGCGCCGTTAAAGGCCTAGAGAGCGATCGGGAACAATTCGGCGACCTGCTGTGATGAGCTCTAGAGAAAATTGTTAATCTTCGATCAATAAGATCTCGTATTTGGTTGTGAAGATTTCGCCGTTTCCCAGCAGCAGAACCGAGGATTGATCGAAAAGAAAGACCTTGTCAGTCAAAACGTAATCTTTCTCAAGTTCGGATAATTTTTCACTGAACACTTTTTGGTGCTCGTTCATATCGCCTCTAAAGAACCAAGAAGCGTAGTGCCCTGCAGGGAGCTTCAGCAGCTGTACTCCTTTTCTCTTAAGCGGAAAGTCCAAGCTGCCTAAAAAGACAAGCCTATTGTCCGCACCCTTTTTAAAGTCGGCGACATAACCCCAGGGAACCGATGTTGTCTCATCATGTCTGGACTCGAATAGAAACTCTGTATATTCCCGCATCGTATTGAAGGAACATGGCTTGAGAAAAGGTGTGTATTGAAAAGTCCGCTCTTTCTTTCTCTCAACCGAAATCACTCCTTCGATGTGTCGCGAGGCCTCTTTGCTTAGTTCCAGGATTCCGTCCGTGTAACGAAGAAATTTTTTGGCCTTTTCAATTTCTTCACGAAAGGCTTTAGATCTTTCCTCTAATCGCTTTATGAAGTTCTCTTCATTGGGCTGCTTAATGAATTCTTTAATTTCTTCCAGACTGAAGCCGATGTCTCTTAAGTGAGAAAGAAAAGCAAATTGCACGGCTTGTTGCACTTCGTAATAACGATATTTTTTGCTATCAACAAATGCAGGTTTAAAAACGTCTATGCGGTCATAAAAGATAAGCGTGTCTTTTGTCGTGTGACACATTTTTGCAAATTCAGCAGTTTTAAGCATTTTGAAATTTGACTATGGAGTTGCACCATACTTTAACATTCCTTTCCGTAATTTTTAACTATTTGAAAAGTTATATGTTTCATCCTCTGCTATCGAAATTAACTTGCTGCATTTTCTTTTTATTGCCAGGGTTAATGTACGGTCTACTTATGGCTCGTCTTCCCGCTGTGAAGGTAGCTGCGGAGTTGTCAGATTCGCTTATCGGTCTTTGCTTGTTTTGCACGGGTGCTTTTGGCTTAGTCGGATTGGGTGGCAGCCCGGCGCTTATTAGAAAAGTGGGGAGTCGAATAGTGTTGTGCGTTACTGCCGTCATTGCCGCTGCGGGACTTTGTTTGATTGGTTTTAGCACTGCACTTCCAATTGTCTTGCTCGGCTTTGGAACTATGGGGATCGGCATCAGCATGCTGGATGTGACAATGAATACTCAAGGTGTGCTTTACGAGTACTACTCTAAAAGCCAGAGCATGAATCTCTTCCATGCCTTCTATAGCCTCGGAGCAGTGTTGGCTTCTCTCATCGGCTCAGTCTGTGCTACCGCCGGATTAACGGCCGGCATTAATTTTTTGGCTGCGTCTGTACCTTTTGTAGTGCTTAGTCTTCTGCTTAATAAATATCTGCTTCCGGAGAGACGCGTAGATGAAGAAGAAAAAACCGTTAAGACCCGACACAAAATTCCTCTCGTCGTTTTGGTCTGTGCTGTTATGGCGCTTTTAGCATATGCAGCTGAAGGTTCTGTTGGAGAGTGGGGTGCTCTCTATTTGACTACTGTGAAAGAAGCTTCGCTGGGAGTCGGGGCTCTCGTGTACGGAATTTTTTCCGGAGTGACGTTCGCCGCTCGCTTAGTTGGCGATCCGCTTAGAAAAGAATTCGGAGAAATCCCTGTAATTATTTTCGGGTCCGTCATTTCCTTTATCGGCATGGTAGGAGTATTGACTTTTAGTTCTGTTGCGCTGGTTCTAATTTCCTATTCCGTCATGGGTCTGGGACTTGCTCCGATTGTTCCGACGCTCTTCAGTATGGCCGGCAAAAACGGAAAAATTCCCGCTGCGACTGCGACAAGTACTGTCGCCTTTATGGCATATGGAGGCTTGCTGGTGGTTCCGCCTTCTATTGGTTGGATGGCACAGCATACAAATCTTCATGAGGCTCTATTTATTGTTTTGGGTTTGATTGCGCTGATGTTCAGTCTCGCTCTTCTTTTAACAAGGTTCAACAGATAATTAACGGAGCGGCTTTCCGCTCCGTTTCCGAGTCCTCGAGAACCTCTGTATCGTGCAGAGGCCTTTTTTCAAGTTAAGAATTCAAAGCATTAAGCGTGTCTTCAACGATTTGAGGAACTGTCAGGCGGTAAGACTTTTCGAGTTCGTCAGGGTTGTAGCGGTCAACGAACTTTTTCTCAAGGCCGAAAGTCAGACATTTCATTCGGGTTGCTCCGACAGCCTGAGCAACCCTTCCGCCGAAACCGCCTTCCTTGGATCCGTCTTCCAAGACCACTACAACCTTATGGTTATGCTTGAGAGAATCCAAAAGTTCAGAGTCAAAGCCCGAGACAAACCGAGGATTGATGAGGGTTGCATTGATGCCTTTATCTGCTAAAGCATTAACGACGCCTTCACCTTTGACGAAGAAATCGCCGGCTGCAATGACTGCAACATCCTGTCCTTCCTTAACCACTTTAAATTTGTTAAGGTCACTGTAGTCCTTATCGACTTCGCCCTTGCTGTGTTCATAGCTGTAAGTCGGAACGCGAATGGCAACTTTGTGTTCATTCTGGCCCAAGGCCCAATCCATCATGGCGAAGTATTCTTCGACATTGGTCGGGGCTAACGGCTGGTTCTTGAATATCTATTCAAACCTGCACATACTCAGCTTTCTTTGGAGGATGAGTATGAAACAAATCCAAAATTTGATGACAATCGGAGAAGTCGTCGGTTCATTTAGCGTTTGTGTTGCAACTGTGAGAAGGCGGTGCAAAAAGCAAGTTCTCTCGAGTTATCAGGACAGTGTGAAATCAAAGGCGTTTCGATCCTGATGAAGTTCATGAAATGCTCCATCCTAATAGCGATCAAAGGATCAAGGTCGGATATGCAAGAGTCTCAAGCTATGATCAGCGCTCGGATTTGATAGCCCAAGCCGAAAGACTCAGCCAATACGGATGTCAGCTGGTCATTAAGGATCTCAGAAGCAGACTCAATTGTAAAAAGCCCGGGCTAAAACGCTTATTGAGACTTATTTTAACCAGACGCGTCGGTGCATTAGTTGTCACTCATGATGACCGACTGCTCCGATTTGGCACGGATTTAATTTATTTCATCGCTCGCCTCATGGGCACCCGTATGGTTATCCTAGATGAGCCGGAACAGCAATCTTTCGAAACCGAGCTCGTCAAGGATGTTATTACCTTGATGACAGTCTTCAGTGCACGTCTTTACGGGAAGCGATCATGGAAAAATAAAGTAAAGGAAAATACGGGTATAAAAATGTTAGGTTTCCGTTAAGATCTAATTATTACTTTGCCTTTACCCCTAAATGCCCAACCTTGAGCGAACACTCGTGCGTCAGTTTGAGATGCCCAATGAGACTAGTAGAGTTTCATTGGATCGGATGTGTTCTGCGTACGGATTTGTGGCTTCCAAATTCCTCTTTGCCTTTCAAACCAGAGAGCTTCGAGGTGAGGTAAAGGACTTTCGCGCTTTTCGAAATAGGCTCGTGGGTGCCCTGAGCAAGAAGTCAGGTGAATTTGCACAAAAACTCGCAGACTTGCGAGCTAACGGGAAAGCAGCAGAGGCAAATCTCTTGGTTTTGCTCAGAGAACTCAGAGAGACTTCGGGGCCTCATCTTCAAGCGCGTCACTGGAAGCTTGCTTTGGAGGAAACATCCAAGATGGCAATGACGCATTGGAAAAGCGTCATTGCAGAAGCTAAAAAGGAGCTTGCGGATACGTTAAAGCGTTTTCACGATCAGGATCGTCACTACGCATACTGGCTTCTTTGCGGCATAAACCGCCAATTCTTTGAGCTGTTAGACGGAAAGGTCCCGCTCCCGAATCCGGATGAATCTTTCGACCGAAATTATTGCCTTAGCTACGATCGCCCGCTCTCTTCTAAGACGCTTCGGTCCATCGCAGGGATTGTCAGACGGACTGTCAACAGAATTCGAAGAGAAAGCGTCTGCTATCCGAGAACAAAAACTTTTCACAATCGTATTGACTTTGACTCAAGCTGCTATACGGTCAGATCAACAGAGGAGGCTCAATTCCTTGAGCTTATGTCACTTGAACCCGGCAAAAGAATCTGCCTTCGCCTCAAGGGTAAAAGCAAGATCCGCGGAACTCTCCAGCTGATACGTGATACTGCCGGCACTTACTCATTAAGAGTGTACGTGCCTCAGCAGTGCTAAGAAAAAAGAAAGACCGGCACCGTCATTGGAATTGATCTGGGCTACACAGAGATGATGGCAACGAGTGAGCAGGAACTTCTTGGAACGGATCTGGGAAAGTATTTTTCTGCGATAGCTGATAAAAGAGGAAAGAACAGCGAAGGCCGAAACCGAATGCATTCGCTCTTTCGTCATCTTCTGAAAAAGTCCGGCAAGGACAATCTCGCTAAGGCAGAGCGGATTAGAAAACATAACCTCGGCAGAAAGAAGCAGCGGGCCAGATACATTCGTGATATCGGAGTTATTAAGACCATCGTTAACAGAGAGTTAAATCTTCTTTTTACGCGGAAGACAAACCCGATCAAGACGATAGTCGTTGAAGACCTAAGCGCTCGCATGAAGGTCCATCTCGGAAAGAAATGGAACCGACGGCTGAGCGGCTGGATGCGAGGATATCTACAGGAGAGGATCAGATATAAAGCAAAAAAACATGGAATTGAAGTAAGCGAAGTTAACCCTGCTCACAGTTCACGAGAATGCCCCCGGTGTCACTGCACGGACAAAAAGAACCGGCAAGGGGATGTCTTTAAGTGCTCGCATTGCGGATACCACGGACATGCTGACTTGGTTGCTGCGTTAAACATACTCGGCCGTCTGGGAGATAAGGAGATCCGCAAAGGTATGTCTCCGTCTCGGGTGAAAGCAGTACTGGACGGTCGTTACGTCGGTTGGAAATCATTAAACCATACCGTTACCGACAGGACTTCAGGTGAGGAACGTGTTGTGGACGAATCTCCTCGTTCAGCTTCATCGAAGAGCGAACTGAGAAGCAATGTACAGGTTTGTATAGCTTCTAGATAACGGCAAGGTAAACGATTTCCGGGATAGATGTAATCATCGAGATATCTCAGAAGCCCCAATGAGTCAGGTCTGTCAGGGCACGAATACCTGTTCCCATAACCGGTATGACGGCAGGATTGTTGTCCATGGACCAGTCTTGTTCGAGCTGGTCATAAGCTCTCTGAAGGAAGGTTGCCATTACCGAATAAACAACCTTGGCACCGCCTCTCGCGGCGCCAGCCATTGTGGAAACACCGGTCTGTTCGGCAATTGCAGCGTCAACGTACTGGTTGCCTCAGGCCTTTCCTTTTCCATGAAGCCGAAGACTTCAGGAGTAGCAGAGGAAATGATTAACAGTTCCGGATTCTCTTTGACTTTACGAAGTAAATAATCGCGTGTGTCGGTGACGTAATTCGGATTATTGGATTGGTTCAGGGGTTTGCCGTCGGCGACAGCGTACGGAGCGCTGAAGCGAAAGTTTCATTTAAGTTTTCCTAAAAAATAAGGCAACCCTGATGAAGATAGATTTTTGGGGACATAAGCGAAAAAAAAACGGACTCAAAAAGGACACCGCAATAGTGCTGAGTTGTTACTGTGTGATACGAGATGGAGGAATGGGCAAAATGCCCGGAAAATCGGGCAAAGAAGCATTTTCTTGGGGCAAAAGGGGTCGATTGGGTTGGCTTCGGAGGAAGCTCTTGCAGGAAACAGAAATGGAAAAGCTAGAAACTCTAAAAGACCTTTCCCGAAGCGTCCCGATTTTTTCAAAATAGATATTTCAAACCGACTTTGATTTGGAAATCTGTTTTAAGGTGGCGGCCTGATTCCCGATTGATTTGAGCGAAGGCTTTGAGGCGATCCTTCAACAGACTCTCCGCGCCGATGCCATAGTAAACACGAGTTCCTATGGAGCGGTCTTTAAATGAGAATTCATTCATTTGGATAGATGTCCTTCCTAAGAAATCGTGTTTGACACCACCTCTTAAATAGACTTGTCCGGACAGTTTTCCTTCTTTGCTGCGGAAGTTTTTTCCTAAATCAATTCCCAGGCGCCCGTTCAAACTATCGGTCGATTTAACGCGGACCTTCATATCGTTGCTGAAGTGAAAAGAGGCGCCATTTGCGCGGAAGTAACTCAGTTGTACTTGAGGATCGATAAACCATGAGCCCAATTTCGAAGTTTGGGTGAACTCGAGACGGTGACCGATTTCAACAGATAAACCCAAACCGTAGTTGTGATAATCGGCTGTTGAGATACTTTCATCAATATTTTTGGCGCTTAGTTTGTTGTGGTAGCGATTTACGGATAAGACCGAGTCAATATATTGTCCTTTGTCTCCGAGCCACGCAGCATAAAATTTAGCTCCGACGGATTCCACACGAGAATGATTGCCGGGAGCGTCGTCAACATGAATATTTCCCCTCGTTAACAGGAGGTTGGCGCCTAGGACCCAGCCGGAGCTGAACTTCCGGTCGGCCCCGATCGTAAAGGCGGAATATTTAAACGTACTGTTGGCCGAGTAGTGCGACTCAAACCGGCTCTTATCGTATCGGTACAGAATATAGGAACCGTCTTCGGCACCTTCACGAACTTCTCCCATTCGGCTTCTTAGATCATCTAAGGATCCCAAGAATTGAATGATTTGGTTGCCGGAGGCTGCGCTAGCTAAAGTCAGTTTGGCAGCAGGAGACAATCCGATGGGTTTTTCGGCCGAGTCATCAAGCTCAGGCGGGTTTGTCGGATCAAACGGCAGTTCCGGCAGATCCGGTTTAGGAATAACCTCATCAGGAGGTTCGGACGGATCTGTCGGAGTCTCAGGGTTATCGGGCAAGACCGGTTTGAGCGATTGGGTCCCCAATATTGCCCAGACTCTGGAGTCTCCTTTTTTGAACGGGTAAAGCCCTAATTTATACATATAAGGGCCGGCGTCTATGATTCCGTCATTGGCTAAGGAAAAAGTGGCTTTATCCAGGCTGTTCGGAGAGTCATCATTGACTGCAATATGGTAAAGATAGCCGGTGTTAGCGAGCGAAACGCCGGAGGATCCTAAGAGGAAGGCATGCTTGCCTTCGCTGCTTTTGGAGATATTTAGGGATCCTGTCGAACCCGCTGTAAGGTAAAAGACAGCACCGTTTCCTTTAAGAGTCTCAGTTTCCATTTGAGAAGGATGACCTTGCTGTCCCAGCTGGATATAACTCGAGGGTTCAACATTTACAAGGGACAAATTGCTGTCCTCGGGGACAAACCAATAGGAATCTCGATGCATCGTTACTCGACTGCCGCCTCCCTCGTGGGTATCGACGGCAGCAGAAAGGGTAGAGCGTTCTCCTAAGTCAATGGTTAGGCCGGAAGTGGAGCCGACCGAAACAGGCTCATGAACTACCATGTGCCCATCGCTGTCAACACGGAAGCGAGCGTGAGAGCCCAAGTTTCCGAGAAATAATTTCTCAATTTCAATTTGACGAGACCGGATGTCGGCCTGAGCATCGCGAATGAGATTTAAATGTCCCTGAAAGACGGCGGTTTGAGCCGAGGTTAAATTGAGACTGCTGTTGGCTTCAACGTCGACCTCCTTGGTGAAGAAGACATTTTTCGTCAGAACTCCTGATTGCGGATCGCGCCCGATGTTAAGAGAGCTGGGATGGTCGGTTCCGAGAATAATCTGGCCGATTTGAACTTTTCTATCAATCAAAATATCGGGAGCATCCAGATCCATCTCGCAGCTAAGCAGCTGAATTGTGGAGATCGTTCCTGCGCTTCGTTCGTTAGGAGATAAGAAATAAATCCCAGATGAAGCTGACATTTTCAGCAGGCGAGAGTACGTAGCCGAAATTCCGCCGAAAAGTATTACTTGTCTTGCCTGCATTGTGGCCGAGGCATTCTCGGAAAGCGCGACGGAAAGATCGTCATAGTAGGAAGAGTTGTCCGGGTTTCTTGGCGTCATGAGGATAATGCGATCTCCGGCGCCGAGATTGGCAGTCTGATCCGGTCCGACGCTCAGAGCGTAACCAAATCCTTTTTCGGCCACGGGAACGGGTGTAACGATAAGATCGCGTCCGGCAGAGATATTGACGTTTTGACTTTCGACCGAAAGCCCCGGGAAAAGGAACTGGTGATTCGCGGGATTGCGGAGCGATCTGAAATAGCCTGCGTTAATGGAGTTGACCGCAATGGTACCGTTTTCGGAGACATTCCATGCGACCGGAGCGGCATTGCTGTGGAAAATAAAATTTCCTGTCTTTCGTCCTTCTTCAAATGCCGCGTTGATTTGGCCCTCGAGACCGGGGAAAAACTGCTGCCAGTTTCCGATAAGAGTGTCCGTATTTTGTGCGATTCCCTGATGCAGTGCATCGAATTGACCTGCAGCGGTCAACATTGGGATGGCAAAAAATAGTGCAATGGCAGCTGCGGCACGCCGAAAATAAAAGCAATTCTTTATTTTCATTGAAATAACTCGTATCTTTCCGCTGAAAAAGCTTTTAACTGCAGTAAGCTAATTGCTTTTCTAAGGGGTATTTATCCTGTAATCTAATAAAAAAACGCTCTATGAGCACACAGAAAATAAAATAATTAAACTGTTTTTTATGGTATACGCCTAGAGCGAAAAGTGACGTAATACACTCTCAAAGCGGGAGAAAGGATAGGGGGTTAATTTACTTATAGTTTGGCAAAATTTAGAAGATATTAGGGGTTAACTTTGTAGCAAAGATGATTTCGCTGAAAATACCCCTATGACGTCTATCCTTGTTTAGAGAGGATATCCTCCAACTTAAAGAGGTGAGGCAACGGAAATTACCTGGCTAAACCGTGAGGGTCGAAGTACAGATCGACTCATATTGAGAATGGTTTTCTGATTGGATACAGAGATAAATAGGAAACTATTTTGAGAACTTGAGAAAAATGTAAAAATAGAAAAACGGCCGTATGGCAGGCCGTTTTTTGGTGTGCTCGGCATGAGCATTCTCTATAGGG
>ULWS01034402.1_pt1 | contig 28673 bp, 27 predicted proteins | sample 1960591 | NCBI WGS metagenome assembly ULWS01 (sample SAMEA4835818, study PRJEB28245) | human gut metagenome | biome: gut microbiome; material: fecal sample | place: Denmark | collected 2008
ACTGCATCGAGCCGGGCGTGCATTGCGCTACCGGCGACCTAAACAGCGCCTACGGCGAGAGCTTTTGGGACAGCTACCCGTCGAGCCTGAATCCGACCATTGCGCCGCGAGTCATCAAGGCATATATCGGTCGAATCATGCAATATGGCTGGCAGGGCAACGGCGACACCGGGAGAACGGACGAAAACGAGCTTGCCGCGCAGATCGCCACGCAGTTGCTCGTATGGGAGACAGTCGTAGGCGAGCGCGACAGCCAGTTTAACCATGTGTGGGGCAGCTCGCAGGGCTACAACAATGTCATTGAGATGATCCGTGACGACCATCCGCTGCGCAGTCAGATTTTCAGCTACTACGATCAGATCGAAAGCGCGGTACAGCAGCACACCATGCTGCCCAGCTTTTTCAACCGCAGCTCCGCCGCCGCAGGCTCCTACGAACTGAAATGGAACGGCACGAACTACTCCGTTACCCTTACCGATACCAACGGCGTGCTGGGTAATTTCAGGTTCTCCAGCAATATCAGCGGTATTCAGTTTGCGGTCAACGGCAATCAGCTTACCATTTCCTGCGATACCGCGCCCACCGGCGCTGTGTCCATTACCGCCGAAAAGACCAATGCAACGCGCAGGGGCGTTGTGGTATGGGGCGATGGCGTGACAGGCGGCGGTACGCAGGACTTCGCCACCTACGGCGCGACCGTAGACGATCCCGTGACGGGATATATGAGCCTTGAGGTCATGACCGGCAGTATGAAGCTCATCAAAACCTCCGAGGACGGCAAGGTGGGCGGTATCAGCTTCACAATTTCCGGCGAGGGCGTCAACACCACAAGAACGACCGACGCAAACGGCGTGATCGAGATTTCCGACCTCAACCCCGGCGTCTACACCGTTACCGAGCAGGCCATCGACAAATACGAGCCGCAGGAAACCCGCCGCGTTACCATCGTCAGCGGGCAGACTGCCAACGTAAACTTCAACAACACCCTTAAACGCGGCGACCTTGCCGTTACCAAAACCAGCGAGGATGGGCTGAACGAGGGCGTTTCCTTCCACCTCTACGGCATTTCTCTTTCAGGGCTTGCGGTCGATGAATACGCCGTTACCGACAGTTCGGGCAAGGCGTATTTCAGCGATGTTCTCATCGGCACGGGTTACACGCTGGAGGAAGTGGACACCGCTATCCGCTATGTCGTTCCCGAAAAGCAGACGGCGGCTGTTGAATGGAACACCGTGACGAATAAGAGCTTTACGAACATCCTCAAAAAGTTCAATGTCACACTTACCAAATCCGACAGCGAAACCGGCTTGCCGCAGGGCGACGCCACGCTTGCAGGCGCGACCTACGGGCTGTATAAGGGCGACACCCTCATCGACAGCTATACCACGGACGCAAACGGCCAGTTTACCACCGCCTACTATGTTTGCGACGATGACTGGAGCATCCGCGAAATCAACCCCTCCGAGGGCTATCTGCTGGACGGCACAAGCTACCATGTGGGCGCGGAGCCGCAGCTTTATACCATCGAGCTGAACAGCACCGCCGTGGATGCAACAGAGATCATCGTTAAGGGCAATATTGCCATTATCAAGCACACGGACGATGGCAGCACACAGATCGAAACGCCGGAGGTCGGCGCGGAGTTTGCGGTTTATCTTAAATCCGCAGGCAGCTATGACGAAGCGAAAGAAACCGAACGCGACTATCTCATCTGCGATGAGAACGGCTTTGCCCAGACCAAGAATTTGCCCTATGGCATTTATACGGTGCATCAGGTGTCAGGCTGGGACGGTCGAGAGCTGATGCCGAACTTTGATGTGTATATCTCGCAGAACGGCGCGACCTACCGCTATCTCATCAACAACGCCAACTTCGAGAGCTATATCAAGGTCATCAAGACCGACGCGGAAACGGGCAAGGTCATTCCGTATGCCGGAGCCGCTTTTGAAATCTACAACCCGGACGGCAGTAATGTGGAAATGACCTACACCTACCCGACGCCCACCGCCATTGATGTATTTTACACCAATGCAGACGGCTATCTCGTGACGCCCGAAAAACTGCCCTACGGAAAAGGCTATTCGCTGGTCGAGATCGGCGCGCCCTATGGCTATGTGCTGAACAGCGAGCCGGTATATTTTGATGTGACGGAGGACAATTCCAGCGAGGAAAGCGCCGTTACCGTTGTTGTAGTCGAGCGCCCAAACATGGCGCAGAAGGGCGTGATCAATATCACGAAAACCGGCGAAGTGTTCTCCACCGTCACCGAAAGCAGCGGCGTGTATCAGCCTGTTTACGAGGTTAAAGGGATTGCGGGAGCAGTCTATGAGATCACAGCCGCCGAGGATATTATCACGCCGGACGGCACGCTGCGTTATGCCAAGGGCGAGGTCGTAGACACCGTTACCACCGGCGCAGACGGGATCGCCGCAACGAAGGAACTCTATCTCGGAAAATATGAAATCCGTGAGATCACAGCGCCCTACGGCATGGTCGTAAACGGAGAAGTCCACACCGCCGAGCTGACCTATGCGGGGCAGGAAGTGAGCATTACCGAAACGGCAGCGAGCTTCTATAACGAGCGCCAGAAGGTCAAGGTGGAGCTATCCAAAACGCTTGAAACCGACGAGCTGTTCGGCATCGGCGCAAACGGCGAAATTACCGCCGTATCCTTCGGGCTTTATGCCGCCGAGGACATTGCCGCCGCAGACGGCACGGTGATTCCGGCTGACGGACTGCTGGAGATCGCAGGCTGCGATGAAAACGGCAGGGCGAGCTTTGTAACGGATATTCCCGTAGGCGCAAAGCTGTATGTCAAGGAAATCGCCGCCGACAGCCACTATCTCATCTCTGATGCGAAGTATGCCGTTGCATTTGACTATGCCGGACAGGACACGGCGCTGGTGGAGATCAAGGTCAATGACGGCAAGGCCATCGAGAACGAGCTGATTCGCGGCGAGATCCACGGGCTGAAAAAGGACGAGGGCGGCAAGGCGCTGGGCGGCGCGGTCGTCGGTCTGTTTAAGAGCGATGAAACCGAGTTTACCGCCGAAACTGCTCTTTTGACCGCCACCTCTGCGGAGGACGGCGGTTTTTCCTTTACCGGTGTGCCTTACGGCAGTTATACCGTCCGTGAAATCGAAGCGCCGACAGGCTTTGTTCTCTCGGATACCGTTTACAACGCGGTCATCGACAAGGACGGCGCGGTAATTGAGGTGGAAATCGAAAACACCCGTATTCGCGGCAATGTGCAGCTCACAAAGGTAGATAAAGACTACCCCGATAACCACCTGTCCGGCGCTGTGTTCGAGGTTTATGCGGATAGCAACGGAGACAAGGTGTTTGACGCAGCCGATGAGCTGCTCGGCACAATGACCGAGCTTGCCGGAGGCGTGTACGAGATGGCAGACCTCCTCTACGGCGGCTATTTTGTCAAGGAAAAGACCGCGCCGGAGGGCTTCCTTCTTGATGAAAACGCCTACTATTTCGCCATCACCGAAAACGGCGCGACCGTTACGGTTGAAAATGAAGCCGGAAAGGGCTTTGTCAACGACGCGCAGCGAGGCAGCATCCGCATCGAAAAAACCTCTGAGGATAAGGTCGTAAAGGGCTTTACCTTCAAGGTCACGGGCGTGAGCGCCACGGGCGAGCAGTTCTCCAAAGAGTATGTGACCGATGAAAACGGCGAGATTCGCATTGAAGGCTTGCGCGTCGGAGAGTATGTGATTTCCGAGGTATTAGGCGAGGCAAACGCAAGGTATGTTCTGCCCGATGACATCACGCTCACGGTGTTTGCAGACAAAACCACCGTTGCCAAGTTCTACAACAAGCTGAAGCCCGTTACGCCGGACATTCCCAAGACCGGAGACAGCACGAACATCGGACTGTGGGCGGCGCTCTGTGCGGTTTCCCTTGCAGGTATCGGAGCCACAGCCTTCTTTGGCTTCCGCAAGAAAAAGAAAACTGAAGAAAGACCTGCTAATAAAAGTCAAGTAGAAATTTCAGATTTTTAGGGAAGCGAAAAAGGCAACACAAAATCAAGCCGCTGAGCATCTCAAAATTAAAACGGCGGCCAGCCAGATGGTATAGCGCAAGAAAATCAGTCGTGTTCCAGGGAATCCAAGTAGGCTTTCACAGAAGCATAGTAGATGCGCAGGAACTTGTTGGCGGAGGCTATCATGTAGACACGGTATGGCTTGCCTTCAGAGCGTTTCTTGTTCATGAACTGGTAGACCGGTTCATTCATTGGAGCATGTTGCAGGATGACACCCATCACCAGAAAGAGCGTCCTGCGCAGCGAGGCAGACCCCCGCTTGGAAATGCTGCGGCTGCGGACATCCATTTGGCCGGATTGGTAGGGTGGGGCGTCAATGCCTGCAAAGGCAACCAGCGCTTTCTTGGAATGAAAACGGCGTACATCGCCAATTTCAGCCATGAGTTGGGGGCCGAGGGTGGGGCCAACACCAAACATCTCCATCACCACCGGATACTCCGGTAAAGAAGCCGCCAGGGACTGCATCTCCTGCTTGAGAGCAGCTAACGCGGCGGAAGTTGCCCGGAGTTGGGAAACGGCCTGTTCTACCAAAAGTTTTGCTGTATCCGTTTTCGGCATGACACCGAAGTGGCCACAGGATGAGGCATAAATATCCAGCGCCTTGCCTTTGCTGAAATTGTAGCCGTGCTTCTTGCACCACTTCTGGTACTTGGCGGTAAAGGCCTTCTCAGACAGGCCACAGACGCACTCGCAATGCCAAAAGGCGGCGACAAAGTCCACCCACTTCTCGCTGCCATCGGCACGGGGTGGACTGGTAAACAGGCGGTTTGCGTCTGGAAAAGCGGTGTCCAGCAGGGAGATCAGGTTATTCTTCAGCATGGTCTGTACTTTGGAATACTGCTGGTACTGCCGGTAGCAGGTCTTCAGCATGAGCCGGGTGTCCTCTTCTGGGACATATCTCGGCAGTATGAGCCAGTGGTCAAGACCGTAGTTGGCCAGCTTCACGGCATCCTTCTTGTCGGTCTTGGCCCGTCTTAAACTGTTGTTCCCGTAGTCATGCACCAGCATTGCATTGACTACGGAGACATAAAGCCCCGCGTCGTGGAGCAGCCAGGCCACCGGCGCGTGGTAATTACCCGTGGATTCTATCACCACACGGGTCTCACCGTCCAGGCTTTTGAGCAGCCCTGCCAGCTTGCTCAGTTCACTGTCGGTGTGAAGCACCTCAAAGGGCGAGATTACCACCTCTCCAAAAGGGCGCATGACTGCAATCATGCTCTTACCCTTGGAAACATCGATGCCAACGCAGTTCATTCACATTCCTCCACTACAAAGAATCTGCAACCGGAATCCATCTTTTCTCGTTGCCGATTCAATCTATTGCGTGACGCGAACTCCCCGGCATCCCGGTAGGCTCAACCTGCTTAAATCGAACGCTGCAACAAGAGGATGGCTGACAGTCTTTCTTTCGGACTTGTTAGCCCAAGCGAGGTATCGTCAGCCAGTTGCTCCTCTTATTGTAGCTTAGGCACGAGATGGAAAGAAAGCCGGACTGGCTGCTCGGCTTTCCTGTCCAAATTTATTGTAATAGCGAGGATTAAGCATGGACGCAAAAACCATGATCGGGATCGGCCTTGTTCTGTTCATTGTAGCAGGGCTGGTATTCCTGTATATCCGTAACAGACGCAAGAAGTGAGTTTCAAGGGGCGGCTTTCGAGCCGCCCTTTACTTATTGAAACGAAAGGAGGAAAGAAAGTGAATGAGGATAAACGCATGGCCGGCGACTATGAGATCATCCATGCCATTAAAATTGGCGACCGCGAGATCGTGATAGGCGAAAACCAAGCCGATGAAAACGGACAAAAATATATGACCGCCATCGGGGAATGGAACGACCTGTTTGAACGGTACGGCGATGTGCTGGTCAGCGATGATTACCCGGAGATCGTTAAGTATTTCGGGGAGCGTGTGGCGGCGCAGGCGGAGAAAACCCGCGAAGAGCTGTTCGTGCCGAGATTTCAAGGCATTGACAATGCGCCGATCACCGCCGAGGTTTGCACGCCCATCACGCACAGCGATGATCTGAACGGAAGAATCATCGTCATCAAGCCGGAAATCCTGCGCCGGGAATACCGTGCGGCAACGCGGCAGCTAAAGCTCTGCCTGGGCGGCTTCGGCGCAAGCCCGCACAGCCGCGGTTCTGCGGTTTTCTGCAAGGATTTATACAGCGGCAAGGAGGCGCGGTTCGAGCGCCGGGACATTTTAGGCATTATGGAGCCGGACAAGCTGCCTGCATGGGCGCAGCACGGGCTTACAGCCATTCAGCAGGAGCGAAGCAAAAAAGAAAGCAGCAAGGAGGCGCGATAATATGGAACCACGCACAAACGCCGATTATCTCATTACAGATTCCATTCATATCGGCAAGACGGAGTTTGTAATCGGAGAAAACCAAACCCGCTTCGGCACGATGTATGTCACATGGGAGTGCAAGAACGGCGACAACTACTTTTGGGGTCATTATACGGACAGCCGCGGGGCGGCGGAGAAAGACCTTTTGGAGCGTGCCGGACAGGAACTTGAAATACAGCAGCAGCGCATGGATAAGCAGCCGAAGGAAAAGGAGCGTGAACGATAATGATGACAGAACCGGGATATTCCCCATGGGGAGAGATTCAGCATTGCGATATGCTTACCCCCGGCATTTACTCGGTCAGCACAGCCGGACACGGCGGGATCATGGCGCGTATGGATACAGCGAAAAAAACATTTTCCAAAGCTGCTCTTGACTGCGCCTTTTTTGAATGCGGCTGGTATTGCTTTGAGGAGGACTGCGCCGCTGCCGTCGCCCTGCGCGAGCTGATGGATAAGGGGCTTTTTACCGCGCCGGTCAATGAGTATTACGCGCCGGGCGAATATGAAAAGCTGATCGACGGCAGCGTGCAGCGATACTATCCGCAATACTGGGAGGCGCGCAAGCAGACGCTTGAACAGAACAAAGGACAAGACACACCGCCCGCTAAAAAAGAAAAGGAGCGTGAGAGATAATGAATGATACGACCCTGTATATTCGCCCTGTTACCCTGCCGGAGCGAAGCTACACCTATTCCCAAAGCCAGCAAATTTCCATGCAGACCGGCTTCATCGGATATTTGAGAGCCGATATGGATTCAAACGGCGAAGGCTTTTTCTCCACATGGAACGATTTTCGCAAAGACCTCAAGACGCAGGCGTTCAAGGATGAATTTGACGAGGTTATCAACGGGTTTCGGGACGAGGGTTATTTCCTGCATAACCGCGCGGCGCTCTCAAAATACTGCAACTCTCATCCCGAAGCCTCTTTTGGAAAAGACAGCTTGGGGAATGAGCGTGAATACGGAGTTCGCGTCAATACCGACCAATACGCCTATCTGATGCGGCTGAACCCGCACAAGGGCGAGTACAATCTGTACTGCTATTGCTATGTCCGTGAATGGCTGGACAGGCACTTGAAGCAGGCGGAGCGCGGTATTCGGTTTATCACGCCGCATTATGAAGAGAAATTCCGCATCCCTGACGGCGATAAAATTCGCATCACATCTTCGTGGGGCGAAACGAACGATCGCACCTGCCGGTATATCGACGAGTATCATCTGGAGGTGGGAAATAACCTATACCACATCTGTGAGCTGGCCGAGCTGATGGAGCGAAACGGCGCGACGATCACACCGCTGCGCTCCTCTCTGCCGGAAAGCTGTCATTCCGTTCTGCCGTCAAGCGGAGAGCTGATCGCTATCCGGCGCGGAGAAAAGGGCTATTTTCCCAGCGAGTTTTCGAGCGCGGATGAAGCCGAAAACCGCATTTTCGCAGATGACCGCAACACGAAAAACGGAGTCAGCAAGGCGCAGGAGGCGGCTATGCTGGCAGGCTCTATGTTCGGCTGGGACGCGCCTGCCGCCGACCCGAAGAATTACGATGAAAACGGTACGCCCATCCAAATGAAGCAGAAAGACAGAGGTGACGCACGATGAGCGAGAACAGGCATCTCATCTGGAGCAACTATGACTTGGATTACGAGGACTGGAAGGACGAGCTTGAAGCCGAATACCCGGAGAAAAACGAGCATGAGCGTATGGAGCAGATGTATGAAATCAACGGCGACTATCTGGACGATGAAAGGTGCAATCTGAACATTCCGCTTTCGCAGCCTATTTTAGTGATTGCCGACTTGGGGCGCTGGAACGGGCGCTTTTCCGGGTATAAGGAGATCAAAAGCGGCAATATCCGCGACTGTCTGTATTCCGACACAGATTATTCCACCTGGTATGTGGATAAAAACGGGGATATGCGCTGCGACGCCGTTCATCATGACGGTACGAATCACTACCTCTACCGCACCTACAAGGACGGCGTGACCGAGGAGCAGATCGACCGGCTGAAAGAAAAAATCTATGACGGCATTGTGACCCGCACCGACATTACCCGCGTGACCAAACGCCTGGGTGATGAGATCGGCAGGGTCTACGGGTGGGACTTCCCCATACGGCAGCCGCAGAGAGAGGAAGCGAGGTAAAGGATATGGGTGGAATAGACGCAACAAAGGAAACCTTTGAATCGGTCACGGTACTGGACAAGCCAATGCTTTTTACCTGCGCCCGCATAGACCGAGATACCGTTCCCAAGGGAATGTATTTGTACGAGGTGCGCCATGACGATGACCAGCGGGGCGATCCCGTCCAAATCGGTAAATGGATCATGGTCAATCACTGGGGCACGCTTCTTTCCAATAGACCGATTCGTTTGGAGAAAAGCCCCGCCATCAACAACGCCTATCGGGATATTGACCCGGAAAAGGACTGGAATTACGAGGGTGTAAGCTGCACGCTGAAGGAGTATATGAAGAAACACCCGCCCGTGAAAGAACACGCAAGATAAGGAGAAACGCCGTGTCTGAATTGAATATGGAAACTGCGCTGTGCAGGTATCTTCGCACCCACCACACAGGCAGGCAAAACGCGGCTTCAAGCAAAACGCTTGAGGCCGTTTTTCATGTAAAGGGTGCGGAAATCCGCAAAACGGTCAACGCCCTGCGCTGCGGCGGCTTTCCTGTTTGCAGCGACACGGCGGGATACTATTACGCCGCGACTCAGGCGGAGGTCAACACGACCGTCGCACAGCTCAACAGCCGGATCACCAAGATTTCCAATGCGAAAAACGGACTGCTGGCGTCGATGGCTCTGTTCTCACCCGGCGTTTGTATGGATATATGCGTCAGCATTTCCTTGAAGGGAGGTCATGCGAGTGGCAAGTAAGTATCAGATCATTGTCGGCATGGCGGAGCATACCGCCCGCGACATTACGCAAAATCCAGATAACTGGATGAGCTTTCTCACGACAGCCGCCAACAACTACAAGTACAAATTCAAAGACCAAATACTGATTCACGCGCAAAAGCCGAACGCCACCGCCTGCGCGGAGATCGAAACCTGGAACCGTTTGGGGCGCTGGGTCAACAAAGGGACAAAGGGCATCGCGCTGCTCTCGGACAAGGATATACCGTACAGGCTGCGCCATGTGTTCGATGTATCCGACACCAATACCCGCGTCGGCGCGCATATCTCTCTTTGGCAGATGCAGGACAGGTACGAGGAAGCCGTTACCGAAGCGCTGGAAAACAGCTTCGGAGAAATTGAGGAAAAGACCGGCTTTGCCTCCATCCTGCTCGGCACAGCGAAAAATGCGGTCGAGGATAACCTTTCAGATTATCTTTCCGACCTGGTTATCGTCAAGGGCGACAGTTATTTAGATGAGCTGGACGAGCTGAATACCGAGGTATGGCTGAAAACGGCGCTTACGAACAGCGTCGCCTTTATGCTGCTGACCCGCTGCGGAATGGACGCGCGCGAGTATTTTGACCGCGAGGATTTTGTTCGCGTCCTTGATTTCAGCACCCCGCAGACCGTCGCCATTCTCGGCGGCGCGGCAAGCGATATATCCGAAATGGTACTGCGCGAGATCGGGGCGACGGTCAAAAATCTGCAAATGGAGGAAAGAAAGCAAAATCGCACATTTGCGGATAACCGGACTTCCGGCTACAATGATAGCGGAAACAAAACTACCGAAAGGAGTCAAGAATATGGAACTGACCTATACAATGCAGGGCGACTACCTTCTGCCCGACCTGACCGTGCCGGAGAGTCCGACGCTGGGGAAATATGGAATGCTGCGGCGCAGCTACCTGAAAGACCACAGGGACGGGATTTACACGGGAATGCTGCTGACGAACAAGCTGAACGCGCATCTGACGGAGATCGACCGGCAGGCAACGGAGATGATGGAACGCCTGACCGCGCAGATGGCGAAGGCACAGGGCGTGACGGAGAGTCTGAAAGCATCGGATCAGATGAAATGGGTGCAGATGATGAACAACATCAGGAGCGCAGCGGAGGAGATCGTCCTGACGGAGCTGGTTTACAGCTAAGAGAACCTCTCCCCACGGTTGAAGAACAACAGAATACCATCGCGGAAGCGGAGGCGAAAAAAGCCTCCGCTTTTGCTATTTCACAAGAGGATGTTGACGCGGTACTCATTCGAGGCAGCGGCGTACAGGACGGAAAATTCCGCATTTACGAGCAATATCTGAAAAAGGAAAGTGCGGCTGAAAATGCCGCCATGCTCAAAAACGAATACGGCTGGGGCGGCGCATACCCCGCTGTAATCGGCAGCAAGCTGGACGAATCTCACGACGGCAAGGGTATCAAGATCAGCCGTGGGAGTATTTCAAATCCAGACGCCTCTGTGCAGCTTTCATGGAAAAAGATCGAGAAGCGTATTGGAGAGCTGATTGCCGCCGACCGCTATCTCACCCCGAAGGATAAGGAGAGGTATCCGGCTTATCGCGCAGAAAATGCCGCCCGTGCCGAGCGCGGAAAGGTAAGCGAGGAGTTTCGTTCCCTTATCCGCGACTACAATGACTTTCAGACGCAGCTCGGCAACACCGACGCCTGTTTGAATCAATATGTGCTGCTCGACTGTGCCAACCAGTTTACCATCGGCAGCAAAACCACATGGACGCTATCTGACGGCAACTATATCCTGCCCCTTATGCGCGAAGCCCTGACCGGCATTATCTCCAACCATACCCACCACCGGGAGCGCGCCGAGGCGTTGCTTGCACAGCTTTCTACGGAAATTGCTTTGCCGTTGGAGCCGACCTATGACGAGCTGAATCCGCCGCTGGAGCCGGAAAAGGAATACCGCTTCTCTCTTGGCGATACCGTCTATCTCGGAACGGCAGAGTATGAAATCCTCTCTTTTGACGGGGATACCGTCCTGCTGTTCGACCCGGCTTTCCCCATTATCAACAAGGAGCTGCCCCGCGCGGAGTTCGACGAGCGCCTAAAGGAAAATCCGCTGAACGACCATCTGTTGGTTGAGGTTTTGCCTGCTGAGGAAAGAACGGAAAATCCGAACACCACCCCGATAGGCGATGACGATTACTATTTCAACCGTCCCGACAGGCAGATGTTTGAAGCCGTCTATTATAACCCGGACGCCAATGCCGGAGGTCAGTTTGTCGTTATGCAGCTTCCCTATGAGCTGATACAGGAGGCAAGGGACAAAAGCGGAACGACTGAGGAGTTCTTTGAATTTCTGGACTCAGCCGCCTACACGGAGCTGATCGACCTCGGCACACCGGAGTATGATGGATTTCTCAGCGAGTACGCCGACCCGCACCCCGACAGGATAGGCAGAACCGATGAAACCATGCAGACGCTCATATCCGAAGCGGAAAGCAATCTGCAAGAATACAACGCTCCCGAAAAAACGCCGTGGCAGGAGTATTCCGAAATCAAGGAACGCTACCCGGACGCCGCCGTGCTGTATCAGGTGGGCGATTTCTTTGAGGTTATGGGCGATGACGCAGAGCCGGTGGCAAAGGCGTTGGAGCTTACGCTTACCAGCCGCGCCGTAAGCGCCGATGAGCGCATTCCGATGTGCGGCGTCTCCGGTAATCGTCTTTCCACCTATACGGATATGCTCAATGACCGCGGCTTTGATGTTGTGATTGCCGAGCAAAGCGGAAACGAGCGACGCACCGAGCTGCTGCTTTCACAGCACAAGGACGCGCCGGTTGAATCCGTCCCGGTCGGGCGCATCGAATACCTCGGTTCAAACGGCGAAGTCGGTGAAAGCATCGAATATATCGACGAAGCAGAGTTTATCCGCGACATCATGGAGGAAAATCACTATGGTACGCCCATGAGCATCAAGGTGTACCGCCATGAGGACGGCAGCACGATTGCGCCGGACTTTGCGGAACGACTTGACCCGCCGCCGCAGGGCTTTGAAATCATTGACGCGCCTGTGCCGGAGCAGATACCCTCTGCAATCGACGAGCCTGAACAGGCAACCCCGGATGAACGCTTCCATGTTGTCGAACTGGACAGGGGCGCGCGAATCGCTTATGGGATTTGGGATGACCTGCAAGACGGCTACTATGTGGACGAGGATGGCGTTGGCGAAGAATTTAGCAGCGAATGGCAGGCGGCAGGCTATCTTGCGGAGCTGAACAAACAGCTTGCCGACAAGGATGCAGCGCCGGTTGAGCAGGAAACCGCCGCATTAGAGCCGCCGAAGCCGCAGCGCAAACCGCGCGCGCAGAGCTTTGTACTCCACCCGGAGATACCGCAGGCGCAGCGCCATAATTTCCGCATTGCCGACGATGCGCTCGGCATCGGAACGCCGGGCGAGCGTTTTCGGAACAATATCGCCGCCATCCGGCTGCTTAAACAGCTCGAAGAAGAAAATCGCTTTGCGACACCGGCTGAACAGGAAATCCTCTCCCGTTATGTGGGCTGGGGCGGCCTTGCCGACTGCTTCGACGAAAAGCACAGCGGGTACGGCGAGCTGAAGGCTCTGCTGTCTGAGGACGAATACGCCTCTGCGCGGGAATCCACCCTGACCGCGTTCTATACCCCGCCTACGGTCATTCGCGGCATTTATCAGGCGCTTGAAAACATGAGCTTCAAGACCGGCAACATTTTGGAGCCGTCCTGCGGCATCGGTCACTTTATCGGTATGCTGCCCGACAGCATGGCGGAAAGCAGGCTGTACGGCGTGGAGCTGGACAGCATTTCCGGCAGGATCGCGCAGCAGCTCTACCAAAAGAACAGCATCGCCGTGCAGGGCTTTGAGAAAACAGATCTCCCGGACAGCTTCTTTGACGCCGCCATAGGCAATGTGCCGTTTGGTCAGTTCAAAGTACCCGACAAGAAGTACGACAAGCACAACTGGCTCATCCACGACTATTTCTTCGGTCGGACGCTGGATAAGGTCAGGCCGGGCGGCATTATCGCCTTTATTACCAGCAAAGGCACGCTGGATAAGGAAAACCCCGCCGTGCGGAAATATATCGCGCAGAGAGCCGACCTGCTGGGCGCGATCCGGCTGCCCAACAACACCTTCAAGTCTGCTGCCGGTACGGAGGTAACGAGCGACATTATCTTCCTCCAAAAGCGCGACAGGCTTGTAGACATCGAGCCGGACTGGGTGCATCTCGGCAAGGACGAAAACGCCCAGAGCCTGGGTGGCAGCGTTGTGATGAATCAGTATTTCATCGACAACCCGGAGATGATCTTAGGCGAGATGCAGATGGTATCGGGACAGTTCGGCCCGGAGAGCGCCTGCGTCCCCTACGAGGGGCAGGAGCTGGGCGCGCTGCTTTCGGACGCGATTCAGAATATCCACGCGGAGCTTACCGAGTACGATCTGGACGACATTGCCGAGGAGGATGAAGACCTTTCCATTCCGGCAGACCCCGCCGTGCGCAATTTCAGCTTTACGCTGGAGGACGGCAAGCTCTATTACCGCGTCAACAGCCGCATGAATCCCGTAGAAGTATCGGTTACTGCGGAAAACCGCATCAAGGGCATGATCGCCATACGCGACTGTGTGCGCACGCTCATCGAGTATCAGACGGAGGACTACCCCGACAGCGAAATCCGGGAGCAGCAGGAGAAGCTAAACGCGCTGTATGACGATTTCAGCAAAAAGTACGGCCTCATCTCCTCACGCGCCAACAACACGGCCTTTTCCACCGACAGCTCCTATTGCCTGCTGTCCTCTCTGGAGGTGCTGGACGATGAGGGCAATTTTGTCCGTAAGGCGGATATGTTCTCAAAGCGCACCATCAAGCAGCGCCGGGTCGTTACCTCGGTGGATACCGCCTCCGAAGCCCTGTCCGTCAGCCTTTCCGAAAAGGCGAAGGTGGATATGGCGTATATGGAGCAGCTCACCGGCAAGAGCGAGCAGGAAATCTTTGCGGATTTGCAGGGCGTTATCTTTCTCAACCCCATGCACGCCTCGGAAAACGACGGTCACGCCAAGTATCTGACGGCAGACGAATATCTGTCCGGCAATGTGCGCGAAAAGTTAGACTGGGCAAGGCGCAGCGCCGAGCTGTACCCGCAGGACTACGCCGCCAATGTGCAGGCGTTGGAGGCGGTGCAGCCGGTTGACCTGACCGCAAGCGAGATCAGCGTCCGGCTCGGCGCGACCTGGCTGCCAACGGGAGATGTTGAGGACTTCATGTTCGAGCTGTTCTCCACGCCGCGTTACTCACGATGGAATATCCATGTCCATTTTTCGGAGTACACAGGCGAATGGAACATCGAGGGCAAGAGCTACGACCGGGGCAACATCAAAGCCTACAACACCTACGGCACGAGCCGCATCAACGGCTATAAAATCATCGAGGAAACCCTGAATCTCCGCGATGTGCGTATCTTCGACTATGTGGAGGACGCAGAGGGGCGCAGGCAAGCCGTTCTCAACCGCAAGGAAACCGCCATCGCCCAAGGCAAGCAGGAGCTTATCAAAGCCGCCTTTGCCGACTGGATATGGAAAGACCCGTCGCGCCGTGAGCGCCTTTGCAGCCTGTATAACAACAAGTTCAATTCCAACCGCGCGCGGGAGTATGACGGCAGCTTTCTATCCTTTGCAGGTATCAACCCTGAAATCACGCTCAGAAAGCACCAGATCAACGCCGTAGCACGCGGTATGCTCGGCGGCAACGAGCTGCTGGCTCATGTCGTGGGAGCCGGAAAGACCTACACGATGGTCGCCATCGCGCAGGAATCCAAACGGCTGGGGCTGTGTCAAAAGAGCTTGTTTGTCGTGCCGAACCACCTGACCGAGCAATGGGCTTCGGAGTATTTGCAGCTCTATCCCTCCGCCAACATTTTGGTGGCGACCAAAAAGGACTTTGAGGCAAAGAACCGCAAACGCTTCTGCGGCAGGATCGCAACCGGCGACTATGACGCGGTTATCATCGGTCATTCGCAGTTTGAAAAGATACCGATGAGCGTCGAGCGCCAGCGCGCGATTTTGGAGCAGCAGCTTGAGGAAATCACAAACGGCATTATTGAACTCAAAGCAAATCGCGGCGAGAGCTTTTCGGTAAAGCAGCTTGAAAAGAGCAAGAAAACCGTCAAGCAAAAGCTGGAGAAGCTCAACGATCAGACGCGAAAGGACGATCTTGTTACCTTTGAGGAGCTGGGTATCGACCGGCTGTTTATCGACGAAGCGCACTATTACAAAAATCTCGCCGCATTTACCAAAATGCGTAATGTGGGCGGCATCTCGCAGACGGAGGCAATGAAAAGCTCCGATCTGTATATGAAATGCCGCTACCTGGACGAGCTGACCGGCGGGCGCGGCGTTGTCTTTGCGACCGGCACGCCCATTTCCAACAGCATGGTGGAGATGTATACCATGCAGAAATATCTCCAGTACAGCACGCTGAGAAGAAACAATCTGCTCCACTTCGACGCTTGGGCGTCCACCTTTGGCGAAACAGTCACGGCCATAGAGCTTGCGCCGGAGGGTACGGGCTACCGGGCGAAAACGCGCTTTGCCAAGTTCTATAACCTGCCCGAACTCATTATGATGTTCCGCGAGGTCGCGGATATTCAGACGGCAGATATGCTCATGCTGCCCGTGCCGAAGGCAAATTATCATACGGTGGCATTAAAGCCGTCCGAACAGCAGAAGGAGATGGTAGCCTCTCTTTCCGAGCGCGCCGAGCGCGTCCGGGCAAAGATGGTGGATTCCAGCGTGGACAATATGCTGCTCATTACCAACGACGGCAGAAAGCTGGCGCTCGACCAACGGCTGATGAACGAAATGCTGCCCGACAACGAAACCGGCAAGACCGCCGCCTGCGCCGAGAATGTCTTTGAGATATGGGAGCGCACGAAGGAGGCGCGTTCCACGCAGATGGTTTTCTGCGACCTCTCCACTCCGCACGGTGACGGTAAATTCAATGTCTACGATGATGTACGCGACAAGCTCATGGCCCTTGGCATCCCTGCGGAGGAGATCGCATATATCCACTCGGCTGAAACGGAGGCAAAGAAAAAGGAGCTGTTCGGCAAGGTGCGTTCCGGTCAGATCCGCGTGCTGCTCGGCTCCACGCAAAAGATGGGAGCCGGAACCAATGTGCAGCAGAAGCTCATCGCCCTGCACCATCTCGACTGCCCGTGGCGTCCGGCAGATTTGCAGCAGCGCGAGGGGCGTATCGTCCGGCAGGGCAACGAAAACCCGGAGGTGGAAATTTACTCCTATGTCACGGAAAACACCTTCGACGCTTATCTGTATCAGCTTGTTGAATCCAAGCAGAAATTTATCGGGCAGATCATGACCTCGAAAAGCCCGGTGCGCTCTGCGGAGGATGTGGACGAGCAGGCGTTGTCCTATGCGGAAATCAAGGCGCTGGCGACCGGCAACCCGCACATCAAGGAAAAGATGGATTTGGATATTGATGTGTCGCGCCTGAAGCTGCTCAAAGCCAACCACCTCAGTCAGCGGTACGCGCTGGAGGATCAGCTTATCAAGGAGCTGCCGCAGAAGCTGCGCTCTCTGGAGGAGCGCATAAGGGGCTACGAGGCAGACAGCGTAAGGCTCACCGAAAACACGCAGCCAAACGCTGACGGCTTTTCGCCCATGGTCATTCAAGGCAAGCACTATGCTGAAAAGAAAGACGCGGGCGCGGCGCTCCTTGCCGCCTGCAAAGCCATGACAAGCCCCGAAGCTGTGCCGCTTGGCCAGTATCGGGGCTTTGCGATGGAGCTGTCCTTTGACAGCTTCAGCCGCGAGTTTAAGGTGGCGTTCATCGGAGAGCTGCGGCATACCGTCGCGCTCGGCACGGACATCTTCGGCAACATCCAGAGGCTCGACAACGCGCTTGAAGCGTTCCCGGACAGGCTCGCCGCCTGCGTCGAGCAGCTTGAAAACACAAAAACGCAGATGGAAAACGCCAAGATTGAGGTGCAGAAGCCCTTTCCGCAGGAGGCGGAGCTGGCTGAAAAAATGAAGCGGCTGGACGAACTCAATATCCTGCTCAACATGGATAAGCGCGATAACGAGATTGCCGATGAATGTCCTGACGAGGGCGAGAAGGACGCGCCGGTAGAGCGAAGCGACCGCGAACGGTAAAAAAACGATTTGCACATTTGCTTTTTCCGCATATCCTCCGTACAATGTAGGCGGAGGGAGGCGAATACGATGCTGTTTCGCAAAAAGGAAGAAAAGCGCGTCATAGAGCTGACGGCGGCGGAGGTCAGACTTCTGCGCGAGGGCTTGATGTGCTTTCACAACAAATGCCTGCACGACGGCAAGCCTACGGAGGATATTGCGGATTTGCTTCAGAAAGTGATGAAGCGATAAAAAGACAGAGAGGAGAAATTTTATGTGAGCAAGATTTTTTTCACAAGCGACCTGCATTTCGGACACGAAAATGTCCTGCGATTTGATAACCGCCCCTTTGCCACGGTTGAGGAAATGGATTCCGAGCTGATTCGGCGCTGGAACGCGAAGGTTGGTCGCGGCGATTTGGTATATGTGCTTGGCGATATGATATGGAAAAGCAGAAACGATGACGCACCGGCGCTCATTCGCAGTCTCAACGGGCAAATCATTCTCATCAAGGGCAACCATGACCGTTTTCTGCACAACGCCAGGGCGAAGGACGCGCTTGCCGGTATCAAGGATTACGATGATATTGCCGTTACCCTGGAGGACGGCACGACCCGGCGCTGCATCCTTTCCCACTATTTCATTCCCATGTATAACGGGCATCGGTATCAGGCAATTCATCTGCACGGCCATTCCCATTTCACGGACGAAGCAGATTTGGAGGTGGACTTTGCGGATGCGCTGAACCGTCAGGGCGTCCGAAACGAGATTTACAATGTCGGCTGTATGTACTGGAATTATGAGCCGGTAACGCTGGACGAGATACTCCGCCACGGCAGGACGATCCGCCCGAATTACGGGACAAGAGCGCAGGCGCAGGAAACAATATGAATCAGTAAGATAACGGCAAGATAACGGCGGCGCGGATATTTCTGCGCTGCCTGCTATGCAGCCGGGAGGTTTTCTTGATTGAAAATCCCCCGGCTTTTTCTATTTCAGAACGGAGGTTAATACAATGACAAACGAAGAATTGAACACAAGGCTCTATGAAAAGATGTTTGAGGAACAGGAGAAATATCGCGGCTGGCTGCTCTCTCAGCCGCCCGAAGAAATCCTCAACCACACCTATGAATACACCGTTCGGGAGGATATTTTGATGACGCTGGAGGTAAACAACCTGTCGGACAAGCAATGCCGGGCGCTGCTCAAATCCCCCTGTCCCCTTGGCGATGTATTCAAGGACTTTGAAAAGCGTGAAACCGGCTATATGGACGAGGTGCGCGACACGCTTGAATGTCGCGCCAACAAGGTAATCCGTGAGGACTTTCTGAAATCACAGGCAGAAAGGTAGGCGGTGTTTTTGAGCTATGTATCCCCGGAGGACATTGCGCTGGCAAAGGAAATGGATTTACTGACCTATCTGCAAAACTATGAGCCGCAAAACCTCAAACGAGTTGCGCGAAGCACCTACTGCACCCGCGAACACGATTCGCTGAAAATCAGCAACGGGAAATGGCACTGGTTTTCACGCGGCGTCGGCGGCAAAACGGCGCTGGATTATCTCATTAAGGTCAAGGAGATTCCTTTTATTGAGGCGGTGGAAACGATTCTCGGACGGGCGGCGGTAAAACCGCCCGTTTTTCACAGGCAGAAGGACGAAAAGCCGCGCGAGCTGCTGCTGCCGGTTTTGAACGATACTGCCGACCGCGTGATACGGTATCTCAAAGGGCGCGGCATTCACCCGGTTATCATCGACTACTGTCTGAAAAACAAGCTGCTGTTTGAAAGCCGCGATTATCATAACGCCGTCTTTATCGGCTACGACCCGCAGGGCAAGATGCGCTATGGGAATGTGCGCGGTACGATGGGCGACTACAAGGGCGATCTGTCCGGCAGCGATAAGCACTATTCCTTTGCTATCCTCGGCGAGAGCGATACCGTCCATCTGTTTGAATCGGCGATCGACCTTTTGAGCTTTGCAACGCTGGAGCTGCTTGAAGGGCGCGACTGGCGGCAAAACCATCTTCTCTCCCTTGCCGGTGTGTATAAAACCAAGCGAACGGATGTTGTTCCGATTGCGCTGGAGCAGTATTTGAAAGACCATCCGGGCGTTAAGACGCTGCGGCTGCACCTCGACAACGATGAGATCGGGCGCGGCGCTGCTGCGGGCATTATCTCCGGCCTGAACGGGCGGTATCAGGTGTTCGATGAGCCGCCCAGGTACGGAAAGGATGTAAACGACCGGCTCAAAATGAAAATCGGGATGATGAAAAAAGACGATTTATCCCGCTGACGAACACAACAATCTATCAAATCAAGAAGGAGAAAACACACAATGAAAAACTACGAAGTTACGCTGACGGCAACCTCGTGTAAGACGGTAACGCTATCCGCCGAATCCGAAAAGGCTGCGAAAAAGCTGGCAGGCGATCTCTATTTCAGCTCGGATATGCTTGACTTTAATAATGACGATATTGACGAAGTTTCTATTGAAGTAAACGAGATTGAGAATCCAAACGAGCGTCTTTCGGAACTCATTTCCGACATTCAAATCGCCGTCAACGAAGCGCGCCTTTCCATTGAGGATGTTCAAAGGACGCTCGACAATATGCTGGAATATACGCGGGAGAAATGCGCGGCATTGTCTTAGCAAGCAACGAATCCGTCCTGACGGATTCAGCTTGTCAAGGGCTTTGCGCCCCTGAAACCCCGCTGAAAGGATGATGTGAATTGAGAAAACGAAATTGCCGACTGGAGGTATGCTTCACGAAGGATGAGCTTTCCGCGCTGACGAAAAAGGCGCGGAAGGCTCACTTGTCTTTGGGCGGATTTGTGCGCTCGGCGGTAAGCGGCGCAGAAATCAAGGAAGCGCCGGGTGCGGATATTCCAAAGCTTATTTACGAGGTGCGCCGCGTGGGGATCAACATCGACCAAATCCTCAAAATCGCCCACACGAAGGGGCTGCTGGATGTGCCGCAGCTCCGCAAGGCTTTGGAGGATAACCGCGCCGTGGAAAGGATGATCGTGGACGCTTACACGACCACGGGAAGCTGATGGCGGTCACTTCTATCTGGCCCATCAAGGGGCGCGTGGATAAGGTAATAAACTATGCCCGTAACCCGGAAAAGACCACCGAGGCGGCGCGTCCCGAACAGGCGGCCCTGCACGCCATCGACGGCGTGGTGGAATATGCCGCCGATGAGATGAAAACCGAGAAGCGCGAGTATGTGTCCTGTCTGAACTGCAAGGAGGAGGACGCGGTATCGCAGTTTATGGAAACCAAGCGCCTTTGGAAGAAAACGGACGGACGGCTCTGCTATCACGGCTATCAATCGTTCAAGGCAGACGAGGTGGACGCGGCGACGGCGCACCAAATCGGCGTGGCGCTGGCAAAGGAGCTGTGGGGCGACCGATTTGAAGTGGTGGTTGCCACCCATTGCAACACCGGGCATTATCACAACCATTTTGTCATCAACTCCGTTTCCTTTGCAGACGGCTACAAGTTCTACAACTCCCACGAGGATTACCGCCGTATGCGCGAGGTGTCCGACCGGCTATGCCGGGAGGCAAAGCTGTCCGTTATCGAGAATCCCGGAGGGCGCGGCAAGCATTACGCTATGTGGCAGGCGGAGAAAAACGGCAAGCCCACCTATCCCGGCATGGTAAAGGCGGATATTGACCGCGCCATCCTTGCCAACACAACCGAAAAAGGCTTTTGGAAAACGCTGCGGGAAATGGGCTACGAGCTGTATCTGTATAAGAAGAACGGCGAGCTGCGTGACAGGCCGAGCATCCGAGCGCCGTTTGCCGACAAGAACATCCGGCTCTCCACGCTGGGCGACGGCTATTCACCGGAGCAGATCACGCAGCGCATCTTGCAGAATGTGCAGAAGCAATACCCCTTCCCGGACGCCACCGCCGAAGCCAGAAAAAGGCTGCGGTACAGACCTGAGAAATACCCGAAAGCGAAGGGTATCTACGCGCTGTATCTGCGGTACTGCTATGAGCTGCACATTATCGTCAAGCACCCGACTTCCGTGAAGCGGGTGTCCTCCTTTTTACGGGAGGATGTTATCCGGTTGGACAGGCTAACAGCCGAAGCGCGGCTTCTCGGCAGAACGGGAATCACCACGGCGGAGGAACTGAACGCCTACCGCGATGAGAAAAACGGGCAAATCCCCGTCCTGTCTGCCGAGCGAACAATGCTGCGCAATCAACTAAAGCAAGCCGTTCGAAATGGCGATGAGCCTGCCGCCGCCGACATCAGGGCGCGTATCGCCCAAATATCCGGCGAGCTGAAAACGCTGCGAAAGGAGGTGTCGCTATGTGAGAATATCGCCATACGCTCCGGGCGGATAAAGGAAAATCTCGCCGCGCTGGGGCAGGAGCAAAACAAAATCGAAGGAAAGGAGTTGGAAACAGATGAACACATCAGGAGAAGCAGCGGATCAGGTCGTGAGAATGACGCTAAACGGCGTTGAGGTCGCCGCCAAGCTGTCCGGCGCTGCCGCAAAGCAGGTCGCCGTTATGCTCTATGCAATTCTCAAAGACCAAAAGCGCACCAAAGGGAAAATGCGGCTGTCCTCTATGCTGAGAAGCGGAAAGGAGCTGCGCGTATTCGCCGTGCAGGACAAGGATTTGCAAAAGTTCTGCGAGGCCGCCAAGCAATACGGTATCCTCTACTGCGTTTTGAAGGACAAGAATCCGCTGGACGGCATGACCGAGATCATGGCGAAAGCCGAAGATGCGGCGAAAATCAACCACATCTTTGAACGCTTTAAGCTGGCGACTGTGGATATGGCGTCGGTCAAAACCGAGATCACGAAAACCAAAACCAAAGGCGCGGAGGATATTCCCGAACCGGAGCGCACCGCGCCGGACAGGAGCGAGGATTTTGTGGACGAGCTGATGAAAAAGCCGTCGCCCACGGCGGAGCAGGCGCAGACGCAAAACCCCACCGAGGCCCGGAATGCGAAGTCCCGTCAGTCCGAGCCTACCTCAATGCCCAAAGACAAGGCCGCAAGGGGTACTGACGCTTCGCCGGAGCGTCCCTCCGTCCGTGAGGAGCTACGCAGCATCCGGTCGGAGCAGAAGCAGAAGGCGGCTCAGACGCGGGATGAGCGCGGCGGTCAGAGCAAAACCACACAGCAGAAAACCGCGCAGCACAAACAGCCCCGGAGCAAGAAAACCAAAAAGACAAAGGAGAGATAAGGCATGAACAACTTTGACGATATTTTTGTGGATCAGAAAACAGGCGAAACGGCGAACAACAAGGACTTCGTTCCCTTTAACAAGGACGAATGGGCGGCGCGAAAGCAACAGGAGCGCGCCGACGCCTATGCGCTCATCGACCGGGCCGCCGAGGACGCGGCAAAGGACGGCGGCGTGTTTCAAGGCTATCTGGATGTGCAGAGCCGATTTGACCGTTACTCGGTCGGAAACGCGCTGCTTATCACCATACAGATGCCGGAAGCGACCCGTCTTGCCGATTATAACGGTTGGAAGGATAACAATGTCTATGTGAAAAAGGGCGCGACCGGCATTACCATCTTGGAGCCGGGCGACGAGTACACCCGCGAGGACGGCAGCGTGGGCGTGTGGTATAACGCCAAAAAGGTCTTTGACATCTCACAGACCAATTCACGCCAGCAGGCAGCGCCCGCCGTTTCTCACGATCCGCGCTTGCTGCTCAAGGCGCTCATCAACAACGCGCCCTGCAAAATCTCCATCAGCGAAAATCTGCCGGAGAATGTGTACGCCGCTTACCAGCCGCAGGATAAGGTCATCCTCATCCGTCAGGGCATGGACGCGCCCGACATCTTCCGCGCGCTTTCTCAGGAGCTGGCCCACGCGCACATGGATAGGGGCGAATACAACCGCGCAGACTGCGCCTTTACCGCCTACTGCGTTTCCTATATGCTGTGCAAGCGCAACAGCATCGCGGTGGATACCTTCCGTTTTGACCGTCTGCCCGAAGCCTTCAAGGAGATGGACGCGCAGGGTATTCGCGCCGAGCTTGGAAAAATCCGCGATGTGGCAAACGAGATTTCGCGGGATATGGCTCCTGTGCTGGGGCAGCGCAAAGCCCCCAGCCGCGATGATGGCGCGAGATAAGGAAAAGGAGGTCTTTTTATGTGCGATGAAAAGAAGGTCATCACGGTGGACGATTTCGACCACCGCCTGATGGTAAACGGCCTTACGACCTTCCGAAACGAGCTGATCCGCGAGGAAAAGCCCACGGAGGATGTGGACGAACTCATCTTAAAGGTCATCGACGCCCCGACAAAAAAGGAAAAACGAAAGGCAGACCGTGAGGCAAGATAAGCTGTCCAAGCAGAACCTTATCCTGTATGCCTGCGGTATTATTCCCGTTGTATGGCTGGCGCTGCTCATAGCACCGGCTTTCGGCGGCGACCAGAGTCCGGCTGACAGACTGCCGAATCTCATTGAAAACCTCGGAACGGTGTTCAATAATCCGTTTCATATAGAATGGTGTGAGGACAGCTTAAAAACTGTCCTCATTTTCATTCTTGCCTACGGTATGGGAATCGGCATCTATTTGTCAACGATACGAAACTATCGTCGGCGGGAGGAACACGGCTCGGCAAAATGGGGCGTGCCGGGTACGGTCAACAAGAAATACGCAGACAGGGAGAAAACGCAAAACAAAATTCTCACGCAGAATGTCGCCATCGGGCTGGACGGCAGAAAGCACCGACGCAATCTTAATATTTTGTGCTGCGGTGGATCGGGATCGGGAAAAACAAGATTTTTCGGCAAAGTGAATGTCATGAACGCCAACACCAGCTTTGTCGTGTTAGATCCAAAAGGCGAAATCCTGCGCGACACCGGCAATCTGCTAAAGGCAAAGGGCTACGACATCAAGGTGATCGACCTTATCAATATGGACAAGAGCCATTGCTACAACCCCTTTGTCTATCTGCGGGATGACAACGACATTCAGCGCCTTGTGACAAACCTGTTTAAGAACACCACGCCGAAGGGCAGTCAAAGCCAAGACCCGTTTTGGGATCAGGCGGCGACGATGCTGCTCCTGGCGTTGGTGTTCTATTTGCATTACGAAGCGCCGGAGGACGAGCAAAACTTCCCGATGGTCATGGAGATGATACGCGCCGGAGAGGTACGGGAGGACAACGACGAATATATGTCGCCGCTGGACGAGCTGTTTGAACGGCTGGAAATGCGTAACCCGGAGCATATCGCGCTGAAATACTACCGCGCCTACCACTCCGGCAGCGGCAAGACGCTCAAATCCATTCAGATCACCCTTGTGTCCCGTTTGGAAAAGTTCAACCTGACCTCTCTTGCGGGTATCACGCAGACGGACGAAATGGATTTGTGGCGTATCGGGGAGCAGAAAACGGCGGTGTTTGCGGTTATCCCGGACAACGATTCGAGCTTCAACTTTATTATAGGTATGCTCTACACCCAGCTTTTCCAGCAGCTCTATTACCAGGCCGACATCGTTCACGGCGGCAGGTTGCCCGTCCATGTCCACTTTGTCATGGATGAGTTCGCCAATGTTGCGCTCCCGGACGAGTTCGACAAGCTGCTCTCCACCATGCGTTCAAGAGAGATTTCCGTGAGCATTATCATTCAGAACCTTGCCCAGCTCAAAGCCCTGTTTGAAAAGCAATGGGAATCCATCGTGGGTAACTGCGATGAGTTCCTCTATCTCGGCGGCAACGAGCAAAGCACGCACGAGTATGTGTCGAAGCTGCTGGGCAAGGAAACCATCGACACCAACACCTACGGGCAGTCGCGCGGTCATAACGGCAGCTACTCCACCAACTGGCAGCTTGCCGGACGCGAGCTGCTGACCCCCGATGAAGTGCGTATGCTGGACAACAAGTACGCGCTTCTTTTTATTCGCGGCGAGCGACCCGTGCAGGATCTCAAGTATGACATCCTGCGCCATCCCAATGTAGCCCTTACCACGGACGGCAAGGCAAAGCCGTACCGTCACGGCGAGGACACCCGCAGCATTGCGTCTATCATATTTGACCCCGACCTGCTTGCACAGGCGGTTGATTATGAGGTGGACGCAAGCGCGGATAACTACGAACTTCTTTCCGATGAGGAAATGGAGGATTATTTCAAAAAACTTCAAACAACAGGAGGAAATGAGCAATGAACAAGAACAAGAAAACCACCGAAAAGCTGCCCATGACCGGCAAGGTGAAAAAGGGCTTCCGCTTCTACTGCGCCGCCATTTTGACTGTGGCGTTTGTGATGGGCTGCGCCACCACCGCGTTTGCGGCAGGCGACCCGATCACCGTAGTCAATAACCTCTCCGACTTCATTTTCGGGTTGATTCGTGCCATCGGTATGATTTTGCTCGGCTTCGGCATCGTGCAGATCGGTCTTTCTCTGAAATCTCACGACCCGTCCCAGCGCGCCAACGGCTTTCTGACCCTTGCAGGCGGCGTCATCATCACTTTTGCAAAAGAAATCCTTACTCTGATTGCCGGTTGAACTGACAAGCAGAAAACGGACGGATGCGCTGCTGCATCCGTCCGTTATTCTGCGGAAAGGAGGGCTTAACCTTGTCAGACAACTGGATTGTCCAAAACCTTGAAAACGCGCTGGAAACTTGGAACGCCAAGCTGTCCGAAATATGGATGCTGATTACGCAGTCGCCGGAAACCTTCAAGGGCGGCTCTATCTGGAATGTTGTCGTTAATATCCACGGCGCGTTGCAGGCTATCGGGTACGCTCTGCTGGTATTGTTTTTTGTCGTGGGCGTGGTCAAAACCTGCGGCAGCTTTGCCGAAGTGAAAAAACCGGAACACGCGCTCAAGCTCTTTATCCGATTTGCGCTTGCAAAAGGCGTTATCACCTACGGCATGGAGCTGATGTTAGCTTTGCTTTCAATCGTCCAGGGCGTTATCTCATCTATTATGAACGCAGCGGGCTTCGGTACGCCGCAGGCGACCGTTCTGCCGTCAGAGATCGTCACGGCGGTTGAGGACTGCGGCTTCTTTGAGAGCATCCCGCTATGGGCGGTCACGCTCATCGGCGGCCTGTTCATCTGGGTGCTGTCGTTCCTGATGATATTGAGCGTTTACGGCAGATTTTTTAAGCTGTATATGTATACCGCCATCGCGCCGATCCCGCTGTCATCCTTTGCCGGAGAGCCAAGCCAAAACATCGGCAAGAGCTTTCTCAAAAGCTATGCCGCAGTATGTCTTGAGGGCGCGATCATCGTGCTGGCCTGCATCATCTTCTCAGTATTTGCAAGCTCGCCGCCCGTTGTTGACCCAAACGCGGCGGCGGCCTCTATGGTGTGGAGCTATATCGGGGAGCTGATATTCAATATGCTCGTGCTTGTCGGCAGCGTGAAAATGGCTGACCGCATTGTGAGGGAGATGATGGGGCTATAATATTTCGCGCACCTATTGACACGATAGCATAAATCGTGTATAATATGGGTAGAATATTACTACCATTGATTTTGGAGGTGTTGTTATGAATATTCGACCGTCTGCCGCCATCCGGCAAAACTACAACGAGATCGCTGACTTTTGCAAGAAAAGCGGAGAGCCTGTCTTTCTGACCAAAAACGGCGAGGGCGATTTGGTCGTCATGGATATTACGGCGTTTGACCGCAGAGAGAAAATGCTGAAGCTCCGTGAAGAACTTTTAGCCGTGGAGGAGGATCGCCTTCGCGGAGAAGCGGGCTATTCCGTAGGCGAGGTTGCTTCTATGATGCGCAGCGCCATAAAGGAGGCGGCACATGGAGAAGCCGATTGAGCATTATACGGTTATCGTATCCAAACGCGCGACGCAAATGCTGGTATCTCACGCCGCTTTTTTGGCACAGGTAAGCCCGGATGCGGCGGAGCGTTTGGTCGCTTCGTTTGAAGAAGCGGCAAGCTCTCTGGATCAAATGCCGTTTCGCTGTCCGTGGCTGACCGCAGAGTATATCCCGGCAAACAAATACCGCTATCTCATTTTTGAAAAGCGGTATCTGATGATTTACCAAGTGCGCGACAATACCGTGTATGTAGATTATGTCGTAGATTGCCGCCAGGATTACGGATGGCTGCTGCGATAAAAGAAAACCGAATAAACTGCTGAAAGAACCGTCATCTGCAAGGATGGCGGTTTTTTTGTGTCCAAAAACAGAAAGGAATGAGATTATGGATAACCGAGTCATCAGCAGCGACGATCCGAATGCGATCCAAAAGCTGCAAGACAAACTGGAGATGTGCGAGAAATCGCAGAAGTATATGAAGGAGGTCAACGCCTATTACCGCAAGAACGGAACTTTCGGAATTGTCCGGGCAACCATATTATGATAACCGTCTTGTGATAGCCAAAGCAAACGGAGCGCCTATGAGCGCCGAGCGTGTCACAAATAACTTTGCGCAGTTCCTTCGGCACAACGATATGCCGCATATTCGGTTTCACGATCTCCGTCATTCTGCGGCGACAAATATGCACGAGCTGACCGGGGATTTTTTCACAGTCGGAGAAATCCTCGGGCACACCCTTAAAGGTATCGGAATGTCGCTTGGCATATCTACTAATATGGCTGATGTTACAGCTCGGTATGTCGATGTGCGTCTGGACAGAAAGCGAACGGTACTCGAAGCCTACCACAACGAGATGTTTCCGAATGAAGCTCTCCGTATTGCGCAAAAGAACTTAAAGGCAAAAGACCACGAGGCAAGATGATATGCCATCTTTCATTCTCCTGCCGCCGCAGCACTTTTGCGGCGGTACATATTCTACCAATATAATTTAGCCGGTACATACGAGGATAATCGACCTTGTATGTACCGGCTCTTTTTTTGTTATTCGTGTTATCAAAATGTTGTTACAGCGCAGCAGAAAAATGGCGCATATAAAATCTGTTTCCAAAATATCCGCGATAAATCAAGGCGAAAGAGAGAAATCGCATTTTTTGTCCCGCACAATAAATCAAACGGTGTACGACTGATATTCTCAAAATCGCGGTGTTATTCGTGTTGTAAAAATGTTATCAAACTCGACGGCGGGGCGAAATAATGAGTCTTGTGAGCTTATAACGACTTACATAAAAACCCTTATTCTATGCGGTTTTCAGGCATAGCGATACATAGCTTTATGTGAAGTTATGGAGCCTTTTACCCTCATTTTTTCGCCTCGAAATCACATTAAGGCCAAACAGTTCGTTATAAAAGTGGATTGACTCTTCGATATTGTCCACTACTATTAATAT